>Ga0315903_10000026_pt1 | contig 231292 bp, 204 predicted proteins | sample LakEriMetagenome_7_FD_203524 | JGI IMG/M metagenome (GOLD analysis project Ga0315903, IMG submission 203524) | Freshwater fungal communities from buoy surface, Lake Erie, Ohio, United States - Buoy 2 MA119 | ecosystem: Environmental > Aquatic > Freshwater > Lake | place: USA: Lake Erie, Ohio...
CGGCCCGAGGTTTATGCGCTCTACGCCTTTTGCCGCGTCGCCGACGACGAGGTGGACGACGGGGCGGACGCTTTCGCCGCCGCGCGATCGCTGCGCGAACGGCTTGAGCGCGCTTATGCGGGCGCGCCGCGCGAGACGCCGGTGGACCGCGCCTTCGCCGCCATGGTCGCGCGTCGCGACGTGCCCATCGCATTGCCGCTTGCGCTGATCGAAGGGTTCGAATGGGACGCCGCGCGCCGGCGGTGCGAGACGCTTTCCGACACCTGCGCCTATGGCGTGCGCGTGGCGGGCTCTGTCGGCGTCATGATGACGCTGCTCATGGGCGTGCGCAGCGCGCAGGCGCTCGCCCGCGCGAGCGACCTCGGCGTCGCCATGCAGCTCACCAATATCGCCCGCGACGTGGGCGAGGACGCGCGCGCCGGCCGGCTCTATCTGCCCCGCGCCTGGTTTGCTGAGGAAGGGCTCGATCCCGACGCCTGGATGGACGATCCGCGCCCATGTCCGCAGGTGGCGCGCATGACGCAGCGCCTGTTGCGCGCGGCGCAGCGGCTTTACTGGCGTGCGGAGGGCGGCGTCGCGCGTCTGCCGGCGGATGCGCGGCCCGCCATCTGGGCGGCGCGGCGCATCTACGCCGACATCGGCCGACGCATCGCGCGCAATGGCTATGACAGCGTGAGCGTGCGCGCCGTCGTCTCGAGTCCGCGCAAACTCGCCTTGCTCGCCTCCGCTTACGGCTCCGCCGCGCTTGCGCGTCCGGGCTTTTCGGAGCCGCCGCTGCCTGAGGCCGCTTATCTCGTGGAGGCGGCCGCGCCTTTCGATCCGCCGCGTCCGCGCGCGCCGGGCTCGAAACTCTCGCGCGTGATCGATCTTTTCCACCGCCTTGAGGAATCCGAACGCAACCGCGACGGGCGCCGCACGGACGCTGAGCCCGCCTGAGGCGCGGGATTCACCGGCGCACGCGTGGCATGCGGAAGGGCAGCATCATCTGCACCACAGGCGCGCAGAAGCGATCAAGGTCGAGGCTTTCGTGCACGCCTGTCAGGCGTTCGCCCGCGACCGTGCTCTCAATGATGGATCGCGCGTAGAATGGCGTGTCTTCCAGCGTCTTGCGCACGGCGGGGGCGGCGCCGGAATCGTTGCGCGCGGCGCGCGGCATGCGCCAGATGCGCGTGGCGGGCAGGTTCTGGCGTGGCGGCGGCTCGAAGGCGCTGATCTCGCCCGACTGCGCAAAGCGCAGGGCGAGCGCGGATTGCGCGCCGCTGCGCAAAAGCGAATCGTAATGAATAGTCGTTCCCGCCGCCCCGTGGGCGCGTCCCCAGTCCCAGCGTGTGAAACCCGCCTCCAGCGGCTCAAGGCCTACGTTATGGTCGAAATAGGCCGCTCCGCTCCATTTCAGTGAAGGATGGGTCATCTCCACCTCCGCCCGCGCGAAGGGCGCGAAGGGCGTCCAGCGATGCCGCTGCGCGCCGTCGAGTTCGAAACTGCGCGCAAACAGCGTGTCCACGCGCAGGCGAATCCGCCCGCGCAGCGCCAGTGGCAAAGGCGCCGCGCGCTCCGCCACGTCGATCGTCAGCGTGTCGCCGTCCCAGCTTATGGCGCTTGGGCCGACAGCGAGGCGGTCGCGGCTGCGCCATGCGGCGTCGGCGCCGCGCTCGGTCATGGCCCAGCGCCCGCGCGGCCCGTAGAGCGCGACGTTGATCGCGCAATGGTCCAGCGGATCGGCGGGCTGCTTGCGGCGCGCCCATTTGTAATAGGGCGAGAACACGCTGCCGATGAAGCCGATGATGGTGAGCGCGTGGCGCCCGTCGTCGCTGATCGCGTCGACGTACCACCAGGCGTAGCCGTCGTCGGGCACGCTTATCGAGAAGTCAGGTCCGCCGTCACGCATTTCGCCGCCGCCCATCCTGATAGCGCCGCCATCGGCACGCCCGCGCCGGGATGCGCGCTGCCTCCGGCGAGATAAAGACCTTTCACGGGCGTGCGCACGCCCGGCCGCTGGAACGAGGCGCGCCATCCATGCGAGGCGCGCCCGTAGAGCGCGCCGCCCGTGCCGGGAAAGAGCGCGTTGAATTCCGCAGGCGTCGTCATGTGCGTGAAGTCCGGCGGATCGTCGAGGATCAGGCCGCAGGCCTCAAGCCGCGCCTGCATCGCCTGCGCGCAGGCGGCCCGCGCGCGCGGATCGAGCGTGCGCGCGTCGCCGTCGGCAGGCGCGTTCACAAGCGCCAGCAGCCGTTCGGCGCCCGCACGCGGCGCGTCGTCGTCGCCGCGGTCCTGCGCGCACACATAGACGGTGGGATCCGCGATCATGCGGCCCTGCGCAAGCGCGTCGAACTCGGCGCGGTAGTCGCCGGAGAAGAACACATTGTGACGCACCATGGGGAAGCCGCGCGTGCAGCTTTCGAACGTCCAGGTGACGGCGGAGATCGACCTGCGCTGCGGGGGCGTGAGGCCTGCGGCGCGCGCGCAATTGGGGCCGAGAAGCCCCTGCGCCAGAGCGCTTGCGTCGCCGTTGAACACGACCGCGTCCGCCGTGACGCGCTCTCCGTCCGCGAGCGTCAGCTCGAAGCCCGAAGACATGGGCGCGATTTCGCTCACATGCGCGCCGTAACGCATCTGCGCGCCGAAAGCCTGCGCGCGTTCGGCGAGGACCTGCGCGAGCCGGTGCATGCCGCCCTCAATCATCCAAACGCCGTCCTGCTCCACATGGGCGATCAGCATCAAAGTCGCAGGCGCGAGGAAGGGCGATGAGCCGACATAGGTGGCGTAACGCGCGAACAGCACGCGTAACCGTTCGTCCGTGAAATAGCGCCCGAGCGCGCGCCACAGGTTGGCGAAGGGGCTGACCGCGAGAAGGTCGGGCAGGCCTGCGAAGCCCGCGCCCTTCACGAGCCCCATGAAATCAGGCGCCGGCGCATGGGCGAAGGAGCGCTCGAGCGAGCGCCATACGCGCGCGGAATCCGCGCAGAAGCGCGCGAAGCCCGCCGCGTCCCGATCGCCCGCGAAGGCGCGCACATGTTCGATCGAACGCTCCACGTCCGCCGCGAGATCGAAATGGCCCGCGCCGTTCCAGGCGTGGCGGGCGAGCGTGTCGGCCTTTTGGGTGGGCGCGCAGGCGTCGAAGTCGAGGCCCACGCTGGCGAAGGCTTCCTCGAACACGCGCTTGAGCGTGAAGACCGTTGGGCCGGCGTCGATCCCGCGCCCCTCTCGCGCGAAGGTCTGGCGCATCTTGCCGCCGGGCGCCTGCGCGCGCTCGAGCGTCAGCACCTCGAAGCCGCGCCCGGACAGGATCAGCGCCGCCATAAGGCCCCCAACGCCCGCGCCGACGATCACGATCCTGCGTCCTGCCACGCTTGCGCCTCCCGGGATAACGTCCTTGTCAGTGTAAGGTTGACAATACATTTTGCAATGTCATCCTGAGACGACATAAAGGGGACGGAGGTGAGCATGGACGCCCTCGAGCTGATCGAGCGCACGCTGGAGGCGGCCCTTCTCGACGCCGGGCCGGATTGCCCCGGCCGGCTGGCGGCGGCGTTGCGCTACGCCGTATTCCCCGGCGGGGCGCGCCTGCGCCCCAAACTCTGCATGAGCGTGGCTTGGGCTTGCGGGGCGGAAGATCCCGCTCTTGTGGCGGCGGCGGGCGCGGCGATCGAGCTGCTGCACTGCGCGTCGCTCGCCCATGACGACCTGCCCTGTTTCGACGACGCGGACACGAGGCGCGGCAAGCCCTCGCTGCATCGCGCCTTTGGCGAGCCGCTCGCCGTGCTGGCGGGCGACGCGCTGATCGTCATGGCTTTCGACGTGCTCGCCGGGGCCGCGCGCGAGCGTCCACAGCGCCTTGCGCCGCTCTCGCGCATCGTCAGCCGCGCATCGGGCGCGGCCGGCGGCATCGCGGCCGGACAGGCCTGGGAATGCGAGGCCGAGATCGATCTGTCGCGCTATCACCGCGCCAAGACCGGCGCGCTGTTCTCGGCCGCCACCATGGCGGGCGCGGCGGCGGCGGGGCTCGATCACGAAGCCTGGCGGCGTGTGGGCGAGCTGATCGGCGAAGCCTATCAGGTGGCCGACGACATCCGCGACGCTGTTGGCGACGCCGAAGCGCTGGGCAAGCCTGTCGGGCGCGACGCCGCGCTTGCGCGCCCCAGCGCCTGCATCGAGCTCGGCGTCCAGGGCGCCATCGAGCGCTTGAACCGACTCGTCGCGGAAGCCTGCGCCTCGATCCCCCCTTGCGCGCGCGGGGCGGAGCTGGCCGGGCTCATCAGGCAGGAGGCGCGCCGGTTCCTGCCTGAGGACATAGCGCGACTGGCGGCGTGATGGCTCGGAGAAGCTGGCGCGACTGGCGCAACGATCTTGTCGCCGATCCGCGCTTTCAATCCTTCGCCGCGCGCTTTCCGCTCACGCGCGGCGTCGCGGCGCGACAGGCGCGGGAAACCTTCGATCTGGCGGCGGGTTTCGTCTATTCGCAAATCCTGCTCGCCTGCGTCGAGCTCGACGTGTTCGAACGTCTGCGCGCCGGCCCGCAGCCCTTGCGCGATCTCGCCGCGCAGATGGATCTCTCCCAGCCCGCCGCGGAGCGTCTGCTGCTTGCTGCGGCCGCCCTTGGCCTTTTGGAGCGGCGCGACGCCGACGCTTTCGCGCTTGGCATGAAGGGCGCCGCATTCCTCGGCAATCCGGGCGCGCTTGCGATGGTTCAGCATCATCGCCTCGTTTATCGCGATCTCGCCGATCCCGTGGGCCTGTTGCGACGCGGGCCTGCCGAGGGCGGGCTGTCGGATTTCTGGGCCTATGCGCGCGCGCCCGAACGTCGCGGCCTCGAAGACGAGCGCGTGAGCGAATACAGCCTGCTCATGGACGCATCGCAGACGCTCGTGCGCAACGACGTTCTCGACGCCTATTCATTCGCCGGCGTGCGCATGATGATGGACGTGGGCGGAGGCGAGGGCGGCTTTCTGTGCGCCGCCGCGCAGCGCCATCCCGATCTGCGCGGCATGGTGGTCGATCTGCCGCCGGTGGCCGCGCGCGCGCAAAAGAATTTCGAGGGACGCGCGCTCGCCTCGCGTCTGTCGGCGCAGGGGTGCGATTTCTTCTCGCAGCCGCTGCCGGCCGGCGCCGAGCTCGCGAGCCTTGTGCGCGTGCTCCATGACCACGACGACACCCCCGCCATGGCGCTGTTGCGCGCCATCCGCGCCGCGCTCGCCCCCGGCGGGCGGCTGCTGGTGGCTGAGCCCATGGCGCAGGCCAAGGGCGCACAGCGCATGGGGGACGCCTATTTCGGCTTTTATCTCCTCGCCATGGGCAGCGGCCGGCCCCGCACGGCGGAGGAAATCAAGGCCATGCTGAAGCAGGCGGGCTTCAAAAAGGTGCGCGACGTGCCCGCGCCGCGGCCCCTGCTGGTCAGCATGGTGGAAGCGGCCTGACAAATCGTCCAGAAAGATTGACAACTTAGAATGTCGTGTTTTACTGACACTTGGTTTTGACGCCCGTCAAGAAGCGAGTCCCTAGCCAGCGAGATCCCATGAATACGCTCGCCATCGTCCTCAAAGCGCCCGGAGAGCTCCAGCTCGACCGGGTCGCGTTGATTCCGATGGGCCCGGAGGACGTGGTGGTCGACGTCGAGTTCAGCGGCGTGAGCACGGGAACCGAACGGCTGTTGTGGAGCGGCCGCATGCCGGCCTTCCCGGGCATGGGTTATCCGCTTGTCCCCGGATACGAATCGGTGGGCCGCATCGTGGATGCGGGCGAAGCGGCGCGCGCGCGCATCGGCGAGCGCGTCTTCGTTCCAGGCTCCAGCGGTTATGCCGACGTGCGCGGCCTGTTCGGCGGCGCGGCGCGCCGTCTTGTCACGCCGGCCGCCCGCGTGGCCAGCGTGGAGGAGGGCGGCGGCGCCGAATCCGTGCTGCTCGCGCTTGCGGCCACCGCCTATCACGCGCTCGCCGCGCCTGGCGCAGCGGCGCCGCAGCTCATCGTGGGCCATGGCGTGCTTGGGCGCCTGCTCGCGCGCGTCACGATCGCCTGCGGCCATGTCGCGCCCGTCGTGTGGGAAAGCGCGCCCGCGCGGCGCGCCGGCGCGTCAGGCTATCGCGTGTGCGATCCCTCGGAAGACGCGCGCCGCGACTATTCCTCGATCTACGACGTCAGCGGCGATTCCGCCATTCTCGACGAACTCATCGCGCGACTTTCGCCGGGCGGCGAAATCGTGCTCGCGGGCTTCTATGAAGCCCGGCCTTCCTTCGCCTTTCCGCCAGCGTTCATGCGCGAGGCCCGCCTGCGCGTGGCCGCGGAATGGAAACCTGCTGATCTCTCTGCGGTGCAGGCGCTTCTTGCAAGCGGCGCGCTGCGGCTCGACGACATTGTGACCCATGTGCGCGACGCCAGCGACGCGCCGGACGCTTACCGCACCGCCTTCGAGGATTCGTCCTGTCTGAAAATGGTGCTCGATTGGAGAACATGCGCATGACCGCCGATCAAGGGACCGCCGTGGGCGCGATGTTGCAGGCCGCCGCCGACAAGAGGCTGCGTGAGGAAGCCGCCATGGAGCCGGATGCGCCGGCCGCAGGGCCCGTCAAGAAAGACACGCAGATCATCGCGATCTATGGCAAGGGTGGAATCGGCAAGAGCTTCACGCTCGCCAATCTCTCCTACATGATGGCCCAGCAGGGCAAGAAAGTGCTGCTGATCGGCTGCGATCCCAAGAGCGACACGACCTCGCTTCTGTTTGGCGGGCGCGCCTGTCCCACGATCATCGAAACCTCCACGCGCAAGAAGCTCGCTGGCGACGAGGTGAAGATCGGCGACGTCTGTTTCAAGCGCGACGGCGTTTACGCCATGGAGCTCGGCGGGCCGGAAGTTGGCCGCGGCTGCGGCGGCCGCGGCATCATCCACGGTTTCGAACTGCTCGAGAAGCTCGGTTTCCATGAATGGGGCTTCGATTACGTCCTTCTCGATTTCCTCGGCGACGTCGTATGCGGCGGCTTCGGCCTGCCGATCGCCCGCGACATGTGCCAGAAGGTGATCGTGGTCGGCTCCAACGACCTGCAGTCCCTTTACGTCGCCAACAACGTCTGCTCGGCGGTGGAGTATTTCCGCAAACTGGGCGGCAATGTCGGCGTCGCGGGCATGGTCATCAACAAGGACGACCACACCGGCGAGGCGCAGGCTTTTGCGGCCTCCGTGGGCATTCCCGTGCTCGCCGCCATTCCCGCCGACGAGGACATCCGCCGCAAGAGCGCCAATTACGAAATCGTCGGCAAGCCCGACGGCGTATGGGGCCCGCTGTTCGCGGAGCTTGCGAAAAACGTCGCCGAAGCCCCGCCCCAGCGTCCCGCCCCGCTCACCCAGGATGGCCTGCTCGGCCTGTTCAAGGGCGAGACGGTTGGCCGCGACGTGGTGCTGGAGCCTGCGACCATCGAGGACATGTGCGGACGCACCGTGATTGAAAAGCCGTCCCTCGAAGTCGTTTACGAGACGGTGTGACGCCCATGAACGAGCGCGTCACGCCCAACTCCTCCCAGACCGTTGAAGCCGCCGGCTGCCATGCCGGCGCGCAGGAAATGGCGCGCGCGGCCGCGGCTGCGGGCAAAAGCGAGGTGCTGGAGCGTTACGCGCAGGATTATCCCAAGGGGCCGCACGACCAGCCCCAGAGCATGTGCCCCGCCTTCGGTTCGCTGCGCGTGGGCCTGCGGATGCGCCGCACGGCGACCATTCTCTCCGGCTCGGCCTGCTGCGTGTATGGGCTCACCTTCACCTCGCATTTTTATGGCGCGAAACGCTCCGTGGGCTATGTGCCGTTCAATTCCGAGACGCTCGTCACGGGAAAATTGTTCGAGGACATCCGCGCCGCCGTTTTCGAAATGGCCGATCCCGCGCTCTATGACGCGATTGTCGTGACGAACCTCTGCGTGCCAACGGCCTCCGGCGTGCCGCTGCAATTGCTGCCGAAGGAGATCAACGGCGTGCGCGTGATCGGCATCGACGTGCCGGGCTTCGGCGTGCCCACCCATGCGGAAGCCAAAGACGTGCTCTCCGGCGCCATGCTGCATTACGCGCGCACCGAGGCGGAGCTTGGCCCCGTGCAGGCGCCGCGCGGCGGACGCAGCGACAGGCCGACCGTCGCTTTTCTGGGCGAGATGTTTCCCGCCGACCCCATGGGTCTTGGCGCCCTGCTGGAGCCGCTGGGCCTCGCCGCTGGTCCCGTCGTGCCGACGCGCGAATGGCGCGAGCTTTATGGCGCGCTTGATTGCGCCGTCGTCGCCGCCATTCATCCCTTCTACAAGGCTTGCGTGCGCGAGTTCGAGGCGGCTGGCCGCCCGATCGTCGGCTCCGCTCCGGTGGGCCGCGAAGGAACGGCCGAATGGCTCGCAGCGATCGGCGCCGCCGTCGGCGCGCCTGCGGAGCGCATCGCCGCTGCGCAGAACCGTTTTCTGCCCGCCATCGAAGCCGCGCTCGCCGCCAATCCGGTCAAGGGCCGCGTGACCGTGTCCGGCTATGAAGGATCGGAACTGCTCGTCGCGCGTCTGCTGATCGAGAGCGGCGCTGACGTGCCTTACGTCGGCACCGCTTGTCCGCGCACGCCCTGGTCGGACGCAGACCGCGCATGGCTTGAGGCGAAAGGCGTCGAAGTCGTCTTCCGCGCCTCGCTTGAACGCGATAACGCGGCCGTCGCCCATCATCGTCCCGATCTCGCCATTGGCACGACGCCTGTCGTGCAGAAGGCGAAGGAAATGGCGATTCCTGCGCTCTATTTCACCAATCTCGTCTCCGCGCGTCCGCTGTTCGGCCCCGCCGGGGCCGGCTCGCTCGCGCAAGTGGTGAACGCCGCCATCGCCGGCAAGACGCGTTTCGACGAAATGACCGCCTTTTTTGAAGGCGTCGGCGTCGGACACGCAGCCGGAATCTGGCGCGAGACGCCGCAGGATCGGCCCGAGTTCCGCGCCGCTTACGCCAAGAAGATCGCGAAAGCTGCCGCAGCCCGCAATGTGGAGGACGCGATATGACGCTGATCCTCGATCACGACAGGGCGGGCGGCTATTGGGGCGCGGTCTACGCCTTCACAGCCATCAAGGGGCTGCAGGTCATCGTCGACGGGCCTGTGGGCTGCGAGAACCTGCCAGTCACCGCGGTGCTGCATTACACCGACGCGCTGCCGCCGCATGAATTGCCCGTCGTCGTGACAGGGCTTGGCGAGGAAGAACTCGCCCAGCACGGCACCGAACAGGCGATGTCGCGCGCCCACGGCGTCTTGAGTCCCGACATGCCGAGCGTGGTCGTCACCGGCTCCATCGCCGAAATGATCGGCGGCGGCGCGACGCCGGAGGGATCCGGCATCCAGCGTTTTCTTCCGCGCACCATCGATGAAGATCAATGGCAGAGCGCCGACCGCGCGCTTGTCTGGCTGTGGAAGGAATACGGCCCCAAGCGGGCACCGAAGCTGAAGCCGCGCGCGGACGGCGCCAGGCCGAAGGTCAACATCATCGGCCCGATGTATGGCGTGTTCAACGGACCTTCCGACATTCACGAGATCCGCAGGCTGATCGAGGGCATCGGCGCCGAGGTCGCGATGACCTTCCCGCTCGGCTCCCATCTCGCCGACGTCGGCAAGCTCGCGGACGCGGAAGTCAATGTGTGCATGTATCGCGAATTCGGCGCCGCTCTGTGCGAGGCGTTGGAGCGGCCCTGGTTGCGCGCGCCCATCGGCCTGCACAGCACGACGAAATTCCTGCGCGCTCTGGGCGAGCTTCTGGGGCTTGATCCCGAGCCGTTCATCGAGCGCGAGAAACACACGACCATCAAGCCGCTGTGGGATCTGTGGCGCTCCGTCACGCAGGATTTCTTCGGCACGGCGAGCTTCGCGATCGTGGCGACGGACACCTACGCCCATGGCGTGCGCCGTTTTCTTGAGACTGAAATGGGCCTGCCCTGCGCCTTCTCTTTCGCCCGCAAGCCCGGCGTAAAGCCCGACAATGCGGCCGTGCGCGACGCTGTTCGCAAGAGCCCGCCGCTGGTCCTGTTCGGCAGCCTCAACGAGCGCATCTATCTCGCGGAGGCGGGCGGGCGCGGCGTGTTCGTTCCCGCTTCTTTCCCCGGCGCCATCATCCGCCGCCATGTCGGCACGCCCTTCATGGGCTATTCGGGCGCCGTCTATCTCGTCCAGGAAGTCTGCAACGCGCTGTTCGACGCGCTGTTTCATATTCTGCCGCTGGCGAGCGACCTCGACCGCATTGAGGCGACGCCTTCGCGTCTGGAAAGCCAATTGCCCTGGGCTGAAGAAGCGCAGGCGATGCTCGACGACGTTCTCGCGCAGAGCCCGGTTCTTGTGCGCATCTCGGCCGCCCGTCGCCTGCGCGACGCCGCCGAGCGCAACGCCCGTCACGCGGGCATCGATGAAGTCACCAAAGATTGCGTTCAGAGCGCGCGCCGCGTCCTGTTCGAAGGGAGCATGTCATGACGATCCTGCAGAATACGCAAACGAAGGCGTCTCTCGCATCCGCTTCGACCCTGCGTCTTGCGTCCGCCCGCCGTCGGCGCGCCGTGCGCGACACGCTGGAATACAAGGCGCTCTACGCCTTGACCTATCCTTTTTTCCTGTTCGCCGCCGCGGCGGGTCGCATGACCGGCGCCTCGCGGGCACAGGAAGGCCGCTCCGTTTTCGGAGAGGCGAACGAACTTGCGAGCGCCACGATCCCCATGGCTTTCATGGGGTGAACGGCATTGCAAGCGCCTCCCGCGCAAGCGGGGGGATGTGGTCGGCGCGTTCGCGCGTCGAAGCATCCGGCGCGTACGTCGTCCTGGGGCGACGGCGCGGCGGGTTGCAGCGGAGGTTAGCAAAATGATGGAAAACAAGAGAAGTACGATCACCGGTCTTAACGAGGAAGAAGCGCGAGAATACCACTCGTTCTTCGTCTCGAGCACGATCGGCTACATCGTGATCGCCATTATCGCGCACTTCCTCGTGTGGCAGTGGCGTCCGTGGTTCCCGAGCGCGAAGGGCTATGCCCTTCTCGAGGGCGCCGCGAACAGCGTGACCAGCCTTATCGGCTAGGAGGAATCCCATGTATAAAATTTGGTACATCATGGACCCTCGTCGTTCGCTCATCGCGTTGGCTTTGTTCCTCGCGACGTTGGCGTTCACGCTTCACTTCATCATGCTCAGCACCGATCGGTTCAACTGGATCGAAGGCCCGCGCGCTGCGCGCGCCAAGACCAGCGAACTGGCGCCGGCTCCCACGCCTGTGGGGCACGTCGTCAACTTCATCGGCTGAGACACGAAGAACGCGACCGAACCGGGCGGGTTCGTCCCGCCCGCGTTCACCACGCCTTGATGTAGCTTTGCGGCGAGCGGCTGGGCCGTCGCACAAGTTGGGGGATGAAGCGCATGGCAATGCTCAGCTTTGAAAAGAAGTACCGCGTCCGTGGCGGCACGCTGATCGGCGGCGATCTGTTCGACTTCTGGGTCGGGCCGTTCTATGTCGGTTTCTTTGGCGTTACGACGGCGCTCTTCGCCGCGCTTGGCACGGCTCTCATCTTCTATGGCGCCTCGCAAGGCGGCACATGGAATCCCTGGCAGATCAGCATCGCGCCGCCTGATCTGAAATATGGGCTTGGTCTTGCGCCGCTGATGGAAGGCGGCCTCTGGCAGATCATCACGGTCTGCGCGATCGGCGCCTTCGGATCATGGGCGCTGCGCGAGGTCGAGATCTGCCGCAAGCTGGGCATGGGCTATCACGTGCCCTTCGCCTTTTCGGTGGCGATCTTCGCCTATGTGACTCTGGTCGTCATACGCCCGGTTCTTCTCGGCGCATGGGGGCATGGCTTCCCGTATGGCATTTTCAGCCATCTCGATTGGGTGTCGAACGTCGGGTATCAATACCTGCACTTCCACTACAATCCCGCGCATATGATCGCCGTGACCTTCTTCTTCACGACGACTCTCGCTCTTGCGCTTCACGGTTCACTCATCCTCTCGGCTTCGAATCCGAAGAAGGGCGATGTGATGAAGACGCCTGAGCATGAGAACACCTTCTTCCGCGACGCCATCGGCTATTCGATCGGCGCGCTGGGCATTCATCGTCTGGGCCTGTTCTTGGCGTTGTCCGCGGGCTTCTGGAGCGCGGTCTGCATCGTCATCAGCGGCCCGTTCTGGACGCGCAGCTGGCCTGAATGGTGGGGCTGGTGGCTCGAATTGCCGATCTGGCGTTAAGGGAGGCGAGCTGTGGATTATCAAAACATCTTCACGCGCGTCCAGGTTCGCGGTCCCATCTATGCGGGTGTCGCGGCCAAGGATCAGGGCGCTTTCCAACGGGGCGACACCTCGTTCTTCTTCTACTGGGCCGGCAAGCTCGGCGATGCGCAGATTGGCCCGATCTATCTGGGCTATCTGGGCGTGGCCTCGCTGGTGTGCGGCTTCGTGGCCTTTGAGATCATCGGCCTCAACATGCTCGCGCAGGTGAACTGGGATCCCATCCAGTTCGTGCGGCAATTGTTCTGGCTGGCGCTTGAGCCGCCTGCGCCCAAGCACGGGCTGAGCATTCCTCCGCTGGCGGAAGGCGGGTGGTGGCTGATGGCGGGCGGCTTCCTCACCGCTTCCATCATGCTGTGGTGGGCGCGCATGTATCGGCGCGCGCGTCAGCTGGGCATGGGCACGCATGTGGCCTGGGCCTTCGCCGCCGCGATCTGGCTTTATCTCGTGCTCGGTTTCATCCGCCCGATCCTGATGGGATCGTGGAGCGAGGCGGTGCCCTTCGGCATCTTCCCGCATCTGGATTGGACCGCGGCGTTTTCGATCCGCTACGGGAACCTGTTCTACAATCCGTTCCACGCGCTCTCGATCGTTTTCCTCTATGGCTCGACGCTGCTCTTCGCGATGCATGCGGCGACCATTCTCGCAGTCGGCCGCTACGGCGGCGAGCGCGAGCTGGAGCAGATCGCCGACCGTGGCACCGCGTCTGAGCGCGCTGCGCTGTTCTGGCGCTGGACCATGGGCTTCAACGCCACGATGGAATCGATCCATCGCTGGGCGTGGTGGTTCGCGGTGCTGTGCCCGCTCACCGGCGGCATAGGCATCCTGCTGACGGGCACGGTGGTCGACAATTGGTATCTCTGGGCGGTCAATCACGGCGTGGCGCCCGCTTATCCGGGCTATGTCCCGCCGACGGTCGATCCGGCCGCTCTTGTTGGAGGCGCGCGATGAAAAGTTTGTTCTCCCACGCGCCGCGGTTCGGCCTCGCGGTCGGCGCCGTCCTTGCTGCGGGCCTGCTCGCCGGTTGCGAGCTGCCCCCGCAGAAGTCAGAACAGAGCGGCTATCGCGGCACTGGCATGGCGCAAATCAACAGCCCTGAGACGCTGGAGAAGATCGCCGCCGCCAATGCGATTCCCGAAGCGCAGCCGGCCGCCGACGACGGCGGCCCCCGCGCCCGCGAATCCTATCAGAACGTGCAGGTGCTGGGTCATCTCAGCGAAGGCCAGTTCCTGCGCGTGATGACGGCGATCACCGAATGGGTGGCTCCTGAACAGGGCTGCGCCTATTGCCACAACGTCGAGAACCTTGCGGACGACTCGCTCTACACCAAGAAGGTGTCGCGCCGCATGCTGCAGATGACGCAGGCCATCAACACGCAATGGACCTCGCACGTCGCGCAGACCGGCGTCACCTGCTACACCTGCCACCGTGGCCAGCCCGTGCCGGCGAACATCTGGTTCACCGACAAGGGACCGCAGACGGCGGGCTTCGCCGCCGATTCCGCCGGCCAGAACGCGCCCGCGAAATCGGTCGCCTATTCCTCGCTTCCCCGCGATCCGTTCTCCTCGCTTCTGGCGGCCAAGGGCCAGATCCGCGTGAACGGGACGGAGGCGCTCGCAGGCAAGCCCGGCGAGCCCATCCAGACCGCGGAAAGCACCTATGCGCTGATGATGCACATGTCGACGGGCCTCGGCGTCAACTGCACGTTCTGCCACAATTCGCGCGCCTTTGCGGATTGGGCGCAGTCGCCGCCGCAACGCGTGACCGCGTGGCACGGCATCCAGATGGTGCGCGGCCTCAACAGCGAATATCTCGAACCGCTGCGCACGACCTATCCCGCGGAACGGCTCGGCCCGGAGGGTGACGCTCCCAAGGCCTATTGCTCCACCTGCCATGCAGGCGTGAACAAGCCGCTGGGCGGGGTTAGCATGCTCAAGGACTACCTGAAGGAGCTCAGTCCGCCCAAACCCTGAGCGGCTTCGCAAAAAAAGTCCTGACCTTCGCGGCCGGCAAAGCGCGAAAACTAGAAAAGCCCCGCTCACGCGGGGCTTTTTGCTTGCTCGCTTCGCTTTGCTTTGCTGCGCTGCGCGCGTGCGGCGGAGGTCAGCCGCGGGCGAGGCCGAAGATCTGGCCGAGATCTTTGAAGAACACCCGCACATGGGCCATGGGGTCGCGCTTCACCAGCGCCTTGTTCATGTAGGATTCCCACGTCAGCCGTTGCACGTCGGGATCCTTGCACAGGGCCACGAAGCGCTCGCGCCGCCAGTCGTTCTTGTACCAGAACGTCTGCATGATCCAGAGAATGAAGAAAATGCGCCCGTGCTCTTTCATGAAACGCTTGCGCGCGCCCGCAAGCGCACGGGCGGCGCCGGTGCGAAGCGTCTCCTCCACCGCCTCGGCGGCGAGTCGTCCGGTCGCCATGGCGTAATAGATTCCCTCGCCGGACGAAGGCGCCACCACGCCCGCGGCGTCGCCCGCCAGCAGCACGTCGCGTCCATTGTCCCAGCGCTTGGCCGGATAGAGCGGCAGCGGCGCGCCCTCCACGCGGATGGTCTCGGCGTCCTCGAGGCCCGCCTGCGCGCGCAGACGCGCGGTCGCCTGGCGCAGGGAGAAGCCTTTGCGCGCGGAGCCCACGCCCACGCTCATCGTCTTGCCGTGGGGAAAGACCCAGCCATAAAAATCGGGCGAGACGTCGCCCTGATAATAGACGTCGCAGCGCGTGGGATTGGTGCGCGCGCCGTTCGTCGGTTCGGGCGCGGCGACGATCTCGTGGTAGGCGAAGACGAAAGGCGCCCGGCCTGCGGGCGGAAGCGCCTGCGCGGCGACAGCGGAATTGGCGCCGTCGGCGCCGATCACAAGCCGCGCGCGCACGCGCATGGTCTCGCCGCTGTCCTTGTCCGCATAATCGATCAGGCAGGTTCCGTCCGCGTCGCGCGAGAAGGCGCTAAAGGCGCCCGTGCGCCGCTGCGCGCCGGCGCCTGCAGCCCGCTTGCGCAAGAATTCGTCGAACACGTCGCGGTCCACCATGCCGACGAAGCCGTTCTCGATCGGCATGTCCACGCTGCCGCCGGAGGGGGCGATCATACGGGCGGAGCGAATCTTCGCGCACAGCAGTTCATCAGGGATGTCGAAGTCGCGGATCAGCCGCGGCGGGATCGCGCCGCCGCAGGGTTTGATGCGTCCGGCCTTGTCGAGCAGCAGAACCTTGCGGCCGAGGCGCGCGAGATCATGGGCGGCGGTGGCGCCGGCGGGTCCGCCGCCGATCACGGCGACGTCGAAAACCTCTTCATTCATCGCGCGCCCTCCAGATGTTGCGTGAGGCGTGGGCCGGGCGCGTCGCGCGCCACGAGGGCCGCCAGCGCGGCGGCCAGAAGGAACATCGCGGCCTCGCATAGAAAGACCGCGCCATAGGCGGGCGCGGCGGCGCCGATCAGCGCGCGCGCCACGTCGGCGCCAAGCGCGCCGAGCAGGCCGCCGAGCGCGAAGGCGATGGCCTGCGCCGCGCCCCACAGGCCCATGCGCACGCCCTCGCGGGCGGGCCGCCCGTCGCGCGCCATGGTCATCATCGCGCCGATGGCGGCGATGGAGAAGGCGCCGTTGGCGACGCCCAGCGCGAACACCGCGGGTTTGATCGGCCATTGCGGGCCAATGAATCCGCCCGCTGCGACGCCCGCCATCGCGATGGCGGAGGCGACGCAGCCCCACACCATGAAACGTCGCAGCATGCGTGGCTCTCCCTTGCCCGCGCGCGCGCCGGCGAGCGCGGCGCAAATCATGCCGACGAGCACGCCGCCATGTTGCAGACCGCCGAGCCGTGTCGATTCGCCGGGCGTCATCGCGAAGACGACGCCGGCGAAGGGTTCGAGAATGAGATCCTGCGCATTGTAGGCGAGCATGGAGGTGAAGATGAAATAGGCGAAGCGGCGCGTGGGCGCCTCCGCCCACACCTGCGCGAAAGCCTCTCGGAACGCCGGTTTCTCTGCGCCTGCGCCGCGCGTCGCGCGCGCCTCGCCTTCCACGCCGTGGATGGCGAGACAGGCCAGAACGAAGGCGCAGACGCACACCACGCTCGTCACCGCCACGAGTCGCTCCGGCGAATAAGGATCGAGCGCATGGCCGGCGAGCGTCGCGGTCAGCGCGAAGCCGAAGATCATCATGGTCCAGACGATCGTGGCGGCGGGCGCGCGGCGCGCGGGGTCCGTGCGTTCGGCGAGCAGCGTCAGCAGCGATGTGCCGGCGGCGCCCACGCCTATTCCAATCAGCAGAAATCCCGCCACGCCGAGCGCGGCGCCGAGCGCGAGGCTTGCGCCCATGAGCGCGGTGGCGAGCGCGGCGAGCGCGCCGCCCGCGCACAGGGCGCCCATGCCGCCGATGATCCAGGGCGTGCGTCGGCGACCGCCGTCGGAGCCGTGCCCCCAGCGCGGGCGCAGCGCCTGCACCGCGTAATGCAGCGTCACCAGAAGGCCGGGCACGAGCGCGGGCAGCGCCAGCTCCACCACCATCACGCGGTTGAGCGTGGATGTGGTGAGCACGACCACCGCGCCCAGCGCGGTCTGCACAAGGCCCATGCGCACGATGGAGAGCCAGCCGAAGGAGGCGCTTTCAGCGCTTTGGGCGCCGCCGGCGCTGACGGCGCTCACGGCGCGCCCGCCAGTCCGCGCAGCGCGAAGGCGGCGGCGAGCATGCCGAGCACGTAGAGCGTGGTGCCGGTGGCGTTGTACCAGGCCGCGCGCCCGCGCGGATCGGCGAGCAGACGCATCATCAGGAAGGCCTGCGCGGCGAGCAGCGCGGCCACCACGCCCGCATGCGCGGGTTTGCCCCAATAGGCGAGCAGAACGACGACCACCGCCTGCGGCGCCGCCATCACCACGCAGGCGAGGCGCGCTGCGGCGCCCACGCCCAGCTGCACAGGCAGGGAGGCGACGCCGGACTTGATGTCGCCGTCGACCGATTTGAAATCGTTCAGCGTCATGATTCCATGCGCGCCGACGCTGTAGAGCAGGGCGAGCAGAACGATGCGCCAGTCCGGCATGGCGGCGCTCACCACCGCGGCGCCGGTGAACCAGGGCAGCCCCTCGTAGCAAAGGCCTACGGCGGAATTGCCCCACCAGCCATTGCCCTTCAGGCGCAGCGGCGGCGCGCTGTAGGCCCATGCGAGCGCAAGCCCCACGATGGCCGCGCCGAGCACGGCCCAGCCCAGCGAGGCGGCGAGCGCAAGCGACAGGCCGCTGAACGCGCAAGCGACATAGAAGCCCCAGCGGCCCGGCATGCGGCCTGACGGGATCGGGCGGTTGGGTTCGTTGATCGCGTCGACATGGCGGTCGTACCAGTCGTTCACCGCCTGGCTGGCGCCGCACACCAGCGGCCCGGTCAGAAGCACGCCGCCGATCACCAGCGCCCATCGATCGTAAAGCGACGATCCGCCCGAGACGAGGCCGCACACGAAGGCCCACATGGGCGCGAACCACGTGATCGGCTTCAGCAGTTCAAGGACGACGGAAGGGGCAGGATAAGTCATCATGGACAGCCTAGCCCTGGGCGGGCGGGCTGTCCACACTCATTGACAAGAGGTGTCTGCGACTATTGACGCTCGTCGTCCGGCTCGGCCTGCGGCAGGTCGCCGAGGTCGTAGCGGCGCAGCTTGTCGTAGAGGCTCTGGCGGCTGAGGCCAAGCATCTGCGCTGCGGCTGCGCGGTTGTCGCCCGTCAGGCGCAGCGAGGCCTCGATGCACATGCGCTCGGTGATCTCCACCGTCTCGCGCACGAGGTCCTTCAGCGGCACGCGGCCGACGAGTTCGGACAATTGCTCCGCGCTGCGGGCCTGTTCGGGCCCAAGCGGCGCGTCAACGCCGCGGCTGCCGCCGCTGCGCGCGCGCGAACGCAGCACAAGGCCATAGCAAGGCGAATCGCCGGAGGCGGCTGCCGCCGCCGCGGACACCTCCACCTCTTCAGAGGCGCCGTAGTCGCTGCGCACGGCGGTGACGAAATCGCGCACCGAACCATGCTCCCGCAGGTTCGAGAACAGCACGCTCACGTCCACGCCCGTGCGTCCGAGCCAGCGGTCGAGCGGCTGGCCGCGCGCCTGCGCGAGCGAGGGCGATTCGGTCATTTCAAGGAAGGCGGCGTTGGCGTCCACCACGCGGCGTTCGCCGTCCACCACCACGAAAGCGTCGGGCAGGGAGTCGAGCGCTTGCAGCGCCTGCGACTTCACCGCCGGCGCGATGGCGGACTCGCCGGAGGATTGTGTGAGCCGCACGAGCACGTGCGCGCTGTCCTCATGGCGGAAGAGAGAGGCTGAAAGCCAGCATTCGCGCTGGTTGGCGAGCTTGGCGCGCACCGCGCTCACCCGCCCGACGCTGCGCACGCTTTCGAGCTCGGCGCTGAGCGCCTCGCGCACGCTGGCGTCGAACACGTCGACGAGCGGACGGCCCACGAGCTTGCCCGACGTGGTCTCCGCGAGCGCGGCCGCTGCGGGATTGGCGTCCATCGTTTTGAGGGTCGCCGCGTCGACGATCAGCACGGCTTCTTCGGAAGTCTGGAACAGAATGCGATAGCGCGTCTCCGCGCTGCGCAGGCGCAGGAACTCGCTCTCGGTTGCGCGCTGCGCCTCAACGAGACGCTGCTGCAACTGGCCGATCGCGCGCAGGTCGCGCCCCACCGCCACCACGCGGTCGGTCTTGCCAATGCGGAACGCGGAATAGCGGATCGGCAGATCCTGCCCGTTCGAAAGGCGGTGGTTGATCTCTCGTGCGCGCGCGATCGGCTGGTCCATCGCCTCGCGCAGGAGATCCTCGACCTTGGGCCTGCTCTCGACCGTCACGGCGTCGAGCCATTTGCGCCCGAGCCAATCTTTCGCGAAGGGGAATTCATCGGCGCCCGCGCACACGTCGCGGATGATGCCGCCGGCGTCGATGATGAGTCCGAGATCGCAGGAGGCTGCGAGAAGGCGCGCCGCGTGCTGCGGATCGAGCGCCCCAATGGACTTTTCAGGGGCCGAAAATTCGATCACGCGCGACTCCGGGGCGGGAGAGACGTAAGCGGCGGTGGACGACCGCCCTCGAAGGTTCGCCTGGCTGGCCGACGTCGTCATTGGGTGACCTCGATGCTGCGGCCCGCCAGAAGGCTTTCGGCGAGCTCGACGGCGAGGCGTCCGTCAGACGCGGTCCCGTCCGCGCCGATTTGGCTGGCGAGTTCCGGGCGTTCCTGGAATACGCGGCCTCCGACCATGATGGCGATGTCCCGATTGCGCGAAGCGCGGCGGATGCACGCAATGAGAGTCTCAAGGTGCGGCAGGATTGCCTCCTGACTAATCGAAAGTCCAGCTATTTCGAAACTTTCCCGACGCACGCGGGCCTCGACGTCGGCGCCCGACATGGGCGTGATCGAACAGACGTCCCAGCCGGCCCGATGCAGGAATTCGTCGACGATGCGCAGTCCGAAATCATGCTGTTCGCCGGGATAGGGGCTCAGCAGCGCCCGGCGCGGCCGATCGGAGCGCGCCGGCTGCTCATGCTCATGCTTGTAGAGCCGACGCATGGCCTGCTGCAGACAGCCGACGCCAATGGTCACCGTGGCGAAATCGCATTCGTCCTGCACCCAGAGGTCGCCGAGCCGATCGGCGGCGGGCGCCAGAAGCTGAAGCATGATCGATTCGGCGTCCGCGCCCCGCGCGAAGGTCTGCGATACGAAAGCGTGCATGTCCTCCACGCGCCTCTGGCGCACGAGGGCGACGAGAATAGAGACGTCCTGCCCGGTGATCTGGGCGGCGCGGGCGGCGATTTCCTGCCCCGTTGCTCGCCCCCCCGACAGGCGGGGAATGATGGCGTCGGACACGAGGCGCGAAAGGGCGGCGTTGGTCTGGGCCCGGGCGAACGCGTCTTGCGCCGCAGGGCTCTCGTGATGAGCGATGGCGGCGGGGTCGTCGTGTTCTGCGGATTGGCCCCGCTGATTGCTGTCGAGGCGACCCATGGAAAATCCTAGCGCCAGCTCTGCGGCCGGCCTCGTTCTCCCTCTCGCGGCGGCGGCGGATCGACCATCGGTCTACCGGCCCGCATGGGAGCTCGAGGATGACATCTAAGCACTAAGGCGAGAGCTCCGCAACAGGCCTGGGGTATATGTAAATGTGACTAGACGTCAATTTAGTTTGACACCTCTTGGGCCCTGCAATAGCCTTTCCTTCGGAGCCGTAGCCGGGGGGAAGAATGGCCGAGCTTACGCGCATGAACCGGGACCTTCTCTACACCGCCGAGCAACGCGCTCGCCGGGACGCGTCCGGCTGGACGCTCGTTCAGGGCGTGCTGGCGCCGGTGCAATTCGTGGTCTTCCTCGCGAGCCTGGCGCTCGTATGCCGATTCCTGCTCACCGGAGAAGGCTATTTCGCCGCCAGTTTATCAATCATAATCAAGACCTTGACGCTTTACGCGATCATGGTGACCGGCGCCGTCTGGGAGCGCGAGGTGTTCGGCTGCTACCTGTTCGCGCCGCCCTTCTTCTGGGAGGACGTCGTCAGCATGCTCGTGCTGGCGCTTCACACCGCCTATCTCGCGGCCTTCTTCCTTGGCGCGTTGAGTCCGCGGGGGCAGATGATCCTCGCGCTGGCGGCTTACGCCTCCTATGTCGTGAACGCTGGACAATTCGTCTGGAAACTGCGCCTGGCCCGGCTTGAGGCCGCGCGCCCGGCGACGGAGGGCGCGCCATGACCCTCGCGCCCGCCAAGGTCGCCTGCGCGTCCGGACCGCGCATCGTTCAGGAGCGCGGTCAGCGCGAGGTCTTCTGCGGCCTCACCGGCATCGTGTGGCTGCACCGCAAGATTCAGGACGCGTTCTTCCTCGTGGTGGGCTCGCGCACCTGCGCGCATCTCATCCAGTCCGCCGCCGGCGTGATGATCTTCGCGGAGCCGCGTTTCGCCACCGCGATCATCGAGGAGCGCGATCTTGCGGGCCTGGCCGACATCGACGACGAACTCGACCGCGTCGTCACGCGCCTGATCGAACGTCGTCCCGACATCAAGCTCCTGTTCCTCGTGGGCTCCTGTCCCTCCGAGGTCATCAAGCTCGATCTGTCGCGCGCCGCTCAGCGCTTGTCTCAACGCATGTCTCCCGCGGTGCGCGTGCTCTCTTATTCCGGCAGCGGAATCGAGACCACCTTCACCCAGGGCGAAGACGCCTGCCTGTCCGCTCTTGTGGCTCAGGCGCCGCGCGCGGGCGCAAACCAGCCGCCCTCGCTTCTCGTCGTCGGCGCGCTCGCCGACGCTGTCGAGGATCAGTTCCGCCGCATCTTCGCGCAGATGGGGATCGAGCGCGTCGATTTCCTTCCCGCGCGCCGGGCGGCGGACATGCCCGCTATTGGGCCCAATACGAAATTCCTGCTCGCGCAGCCCTTCCTCTCCGATACGGCGCGCGCGCTGGAAGAGCTTGGGGCGCAGCATCTTCCCGCGCTTTATCCGCTTGGCGTCGAAGGCGTGGACGATTGGCTTGGCGCAGCCGCCCGCGCTTTTGGCGTTTCGCGTGAGCGCTTCGAGGCGGCCACCGCCGCTCCTCGTGCGCGCGCGCAGAAAAGCCTTGAGCGTCTGCGTCCGACGCTCGAAGGCAAGAGCCTTTTCTTCTTCCCCGACTCGCAACTTGAGCCGTCGATGGCGCGCTTCCTTTCGCGCGAGCTCGGCGCGCGTCTCGTCGAGGTCGGCGCGCCTTACGTCGATCGCCGGCGACTCGCCGAGGAACTCGCCCTTCTGCCGCCCGAGACGCCGATCGTCGAAGGACAGGACGTCGAGCGCCAGCTCGATCGCGTGCGCGCGGCGCGTCCCGATCTTGTGGTCTGCGGCCTCGGCCTCGCCAATCCGCTCGAGGCGGAAGGCTTTGCGACCAAATGGTCGATCGAACTCGTTTTCACCCCGGTGCAAGGCTACGAACAGGCGGGCGACCTCGCCGAATTGTTCGCGCGGCCCTTGTTGCGCCGCGAGCTGCTGGAGGCCTGACCATGCAGCTCACCGTATGGACTTACGAGGGACCGCCGCATGTGGGCGCGATGCGCGTCTGCGCGTCCATGGAGAGCGTGCACTACGTTCTACATGCGCCGCAGGGCGACACTTACGCCGATCTTCTGTTCACGATGATCGAGCGGCGCGGCGCCCGCCCGCCCGTCACCTACACGACCTTCCAGGCGCGTGATCTGGGCGGCGACACGGCGGAATTGTTCAAGACCGCCGCGCGCGAAGCCTATGAACGGTTCAAGCCGCAGGCGCTCGTCGTCGGCTCGTCCTGCACCGCCGAACTGATCCAGGACGATCCGGGCGGGCTCGCCCACGCCCTTGGGCTCGACGCCGCCGTCGTGCCGCTCGAACTGCCCTCGTATCAGCGTAAAGAGAACTGGGGCGCGGCCGAGACTTTTTACCGCATCGCGCGCGCGATGGCGGGGCCGCACGCGCCGGCGCCCGGCGCTCCCGCGCGCCAGCGGGCCGAAGGCCAGCGCGCGCGCTGCAACGTGCTTGGGCCCTGTTCGTTGGGCTTCCGCCATCGGGACGATCTCGTCGAAATTCTGAAAATTCTGGAATCGCTTGGCGTCGAGGTGAATGTGGTGGCGCCGCTCGGCGCCTCGCCGGCTGATCTCGCGCGGTTGGGCGACGCTGATTTCAACGTAGTGCTCTATCCCGAAGTCGCTGGACAGACGGCCTCATGGCTGCAGCGCGCCTTCGGCCAGAAGCAAACGCGCACAATCCCCATCGGCGTGGGCGCGACGCGCGCCTTCATCCGCGAGGTGGCGGACCTCGCCGGCGTGGACGCCAGCGCCCTGTTGCGCCCTGACCTGTCGCGCCTGCCCTGGTATTCGCGCTCCGTCGACTCGACTTATCTTACCGGCAAGCGCGTTTTCGTGTTTGGCGACGCCTCCCACGCCATCGCCATCGCCGATGTCGCCGCGCGCGAGCTGGGGCTGAAAGTCGTTGGCCTCGGCACCTATTCGCGCGAGTTCGCCCGCGAATTGCGCGAAGCGGCCGGACGGCACGGGGTCGAGCCCCTCATCAGCGACGATTACCTCGAGGTCGAAGCCGCCATAGCGGCCGCGGCGCCGGAGCTGGTGCTGGGCACGCAGATGGAGCGCCACATCGCCAAGCGTCTGCGCGTGCCCTGCGCGGTCATTTCCGCACCCGTGCATGTGCAGGATTTCCCGGCCCGTTATTCGCCGCAGATGGGTTTTGAGGGCGCGAATGTTCTGTTCGACTCCCTTGTCCATCCGCTGATGATGGGCCTGGAGGAGCATCTTCTGGGCATGTTCCGCGGCGATTTCGAATTTCGTGATGACGTCGCCCCGTCCCATCTGGGGCATGGCGGCGAGGCGCCGGCCGCCGCGCCCGAGCCCGCCGCCGAGGAGGAGGGCGAGCTCAAGACGCAGGGCGTCAGCGTCGCATGGTCGCTCGACGCAGAAAAAGAACTTCGGAAGATCCCGTTTTTCGTGCGCGGCAAGGCGCGACGCAACACCGAGCGCTTTGCGCTCGAACGTGGCGTCGCGCGCATTGACGTGGAGACGCTCTATGACGCCAAAGCGCATTTCGGCCGCTGAGCCGACGCCGATCCGCGTCACGATCGTCACCCTCGACGATCATCTGGCGGGCGCCGTCGCGCGCGCGCAGACGTCGCTGCGCAAGGACATGCCGGGGCTCAGCCTGACGCTGCACTCCGCCGCCCAATGGGGCGAGGATGAGGCCGCGCTCGCCCGCTGCAACGCGGACATCGCCTCCGCCGACATCGTCATCGCCACCATGCTCTTCATGGAGGAGCATGTGCGCGCCGTGGCCCCGGCGCTGGAGGCGCGGCGCGACGCCTGCGACGCCATGGTGGTGTGCATGTCTGCCGGCGAAGCCGCGCGCCTCACGCGCATGGGCCGCTTCACCACCCATTCGAGCGGCGGCCTGCGCGGCTTTTTGAAAAAGCTGCGCGGCAAGACGGAGAAATCCGGCGTCGCCGGCGCGCAGCAGATGAAGATGCTGCGGCGCATTCCGCGCCTGCTGAAGTTCATTCCCGGCGCCGCGCAGGACGTGCGCGCTTATCTGCTCACGTTGCAATACTGGCTCGCGGGCTCCGACGAGAACGTGCGCAATCTCGTCGCCTTCCTCATCAACCGCTATGCGGACGGACCGCGCAAGGCGCTGCGCGGATGCGTGAAAGCGGCGGACCCTGTCGAATATCCGGATCTGGGCGTCTATCATCCCGCTCTGCCGCAGCGGCTTTCGCAGGATGCGCAGGCGCTGCGCAAGATCTCGCCCGGCGCGCGCGGCCGCGTGGGCGTGCTTGTGATGCGCTCCTATCTCCTCGCTGGCAATTCCGCCCATTACGACGGCGTGATCGCGGCGCTTGAGGCGCGCGGCCTGTCGGTTGTTCCCGCTTTCGCAAGCGGGCTCGACGCGCGTCCCGCCATCGAGCGCTATTTCATGCAGGACGGCGCGCCGGCCATCGACGCGCTGGTCTCGCTCACGGGCTTCTCGCTTGTGGGCGGCCCCGCCTATAACGACGCGCAGGCGGCGGAAGCCGTCCTTTCGCGCCTCGACGTGCCTTACATCGCGGCCCATCCGCTTGAGTTCCAGACGCTTGAGCAATGGGAGGCGTCCGAGCGCGGCCTGTCGCCCGTGGAGGCGACGATCATGGTCGCCATTCCCGAACTCGACGGATCGACGAGCCCCATGGTGTTCGGCGGACGCAGCGAGGCCGGCGGGCCGGATGGCTCGCGCGACATGCGGGTGGAGCCGGGCCGGGCGGCCGCGCTCGCCGCGCGCGTGGAGAAGCTGGTCGCGCTGCGCAAGGCCGAGCGCGCCAAGCGCCGCGTCGCCATCGTCCTGTTCAATTTCCCGCCCAACGCCGGCTCTGTCGGCTCAGCCGCTTTTCTTTCGGTGTTCGAGTCGCTCTTCAACACGCTGCAGGCGATGAAAGCCGCGGGCTATGACGTGGAGGTGCCGGCGAGCGTGGACGCGCTGCGCGAGCGCATCCTGCACGGCAATGCGGCCCAATATGGCGCGCAGGCCAATGTCCACGCCCTCATCGACGCGCAGGACCATGTGCGCGACGAGATCTGGTTGTCGCAGATCGAGGCCCAGTGGGGCCCGGCTCCCGGCCGTCAGCAGAGCGACGGCGCCTCCATCTTCGTGCTGGGCGCGCGTTTCGGCTCGGTCTTCGTGGGCGTGCAGCCCGCCTTCGGTTATGAGGGCGACCCGATGCGCCTTCTGTTCGAGAAGAGCTTCGCGCCGACCCACGCCTTCTCCGCTTTCTACCGCTGGCTGCGCAAGGATTTCGGCGCCCATGCGGTTCTGCATTTCGGCACCCACGGCGCGCTTGAATTCATGCCCGGCAAACAGACCGGCCTGTCGGACGCCTGCTGGCCGGAGCGGCTCATCGGCGACCTGCCGAACCTTTATCTCTACGCGGCGAACAATCCTTCGGAAGGCGCGATCGCCAAGCGTCGCGCGGCCGCGACTCTGGTGAGCTATCTGACGCCGCCGGTGGCGCACGCGGGCCTTTATCGCGGCCTGCTGGATCTGAAATCCTCGCTCGAGGCCTGGCGCGCGCTGGAGCCTGACGCGCATGAGGCGCGCGCGCGCCTTGCGCCGGTGCTGCAGGCGCAGGCTGCGGAGCTCGACCTTGCGTCCGCCGAACCTGCCTGGGCTGATCCGCAGTCGCAGGCGAGCGAGCTTTCCGCGCGCGTTCTGGAGCTGGAATACACGCTCATTCCCCATGGCCTGCATGTTCTCGGCCAGCCCCTCTCGCGCGAGGAGCGCATCGACGCCCTGTTCGCCATGGCTGAAAGCGGGCATGACGCCGCAAGCGGCGCGGCGGCGCCTGAGCGCTCTTTCGCCGAGGCGGTGGTCGACGGCGCGCCTGCGCCGCAGGATCCGGCGGCGCGCAGCCTGTATGAAACGCTTGCGCGCGCCGACGCTCTGCTCGCGCAGGATCATGAGGCGCAAGGCGTGCTGCGCGCGCTCGACGGGCGTTACGTGCCGCCCGCGCCCGGCGGCGATCTGCTGCGCACGCCGGAGATTCTGCCCACGGGCCGCAATCTGCATGGCTTCGACCCCTTCCGCATTCCCAGCGCCTTCGCCATGAAGGAAGGCGCGCGCGGGGCCGATCTCCTGCTGGAGCGCCATCTCGCCGACGCCGGCGTCCTGCCGCGCTCCATCGCCTTCGTCATGTGGGGCACGGACAATCTCAAGACGCAGGGCGCGCCTGTGGCGCAGGCGCTCGCGCTCATTGGGGCGCGTCCGCGTTTTGACGCCTATGGCCGTCTCGCCGGCGCCGAACTCGTGCCCCTCGCCGAGCTCGGGCGCCCGCGCATCGACGTCGTGGCGACGCTGTCGGGCGTGTTCCGCGACCTCATGCCGCTGCAGACCAAATTGCTCGCGGAAGCCTCCTTCCTCGCCGCCAGCGCCGACGAGCCGGAGGAGATGAACTTCGTGCGCGCCAATGCGCTCGCCCATATGGCTGCGACAGGCTGCGACCTTGAGACCGCGGCGCTGCGCGTCTTCTCCAACGCCGACGGCGCTTATGGCGCCAATCTGAATTTCGCGGTCGAAAACGGCGCATGGGAAGACGAAGACGAGCTCGCCGAACTTTTCGCGCGGCGCAAGTGCTTCGCTTATGGACGCCAGGGGCGCAGCGAGCGCCGGCCGGAGCTGCTCAACGCCGTGATGGCGAAAGTGGACGTCGCCTACCAGAACCTGGAATCGGTGGAGCTGGGCGTCACCTCTCTTGATCAATATTTCGACAATCTGGGCGGTCTCAGCCGGCTTGCGCAGCGCGCCGGCGGCCGCGGGCCCGCCGTCTATATCGGCGACCAGACGCGCGGCGCGGGCGTCGTGCGCACGCTCAACGAGCAGGTGGCGCTGGAGACGCGCGCGCGCATGCTCAATCCCAAATGGTACGAGGGCATGCTGAAGCACGGCTACGAAGGCGTGCGCGCCATCGAGGCTCATGTCACGAATACGATGGGTTGGTCGGCGACGACCGGCGCGGTCGACGGATGGGTCTATGACCGCATCGCGCAGACCTACATGCTTGACCCTGACATGCGCGAGCGCCTTGCCGCGCTTAATCCGACGTCGGCCGCAAAACTGGCGAACCGTCTGATCGAAGCCACCGAACGCAATTACTGGTCGCCTGACGAGGAGACGCTCGAAGCGCTCCGTCGTGCGGGCGAGGAAATCGAAGACCGCATTGAAGGCGTGGGCGCCACTTCCGGCGCAGGCGTCGAGATGGCGGCTTGAGGAGCAGCGCATGAACGTGATGACGAAGCATCCGCCCCGCGTGACCCGCTGTGATGGGGAGGGGAGCGTCCAGGTCCAGATGGATCCCAATGTGCGCATCGGCAATGCGCGCGTCTTCGCCGTCTATGGCAAGGGCGGCATCGGCAAGAGCACGACGTCATCGAACCTGTCGGTGGCCTTCTCCAAACTGGGTAAGCGCGTGCTGCAGATCGGCTGCGATCCCAAGCATGATTCCACGTTCACCCTGACCAAGAAGCTCATGCCGACGGTCATCGACGTTCTGGAATCGGTGAACTTCCACAGCGAGGAATTGCGCACGGAAGATTTTGTGTTCGAGGGCTATAACGGCGTGATGTGCGTGGAGGCGGGCGGCCCGCCGGCGGGCACAGGCTGCGGCGGCTATGTCGTGGGCCAGACCGTCAAGCTCCTCAAGGAGCATCATCTGCTCGACGACACGGACGTCGTGATCTTCGACGTTCTGGGCGACGTTGTGTGCGGCGGTTTCGCCGCGCCCCTGCAGCACGCCGAACGCGCGCTCATCGTGGCTGCGAACGACTTCGACTCCATTTTCGCGATGAACCGAATCGTCGCGGCGATCTCCGCCAAGTCGAAGAATTATCGCGTGAGGCTCGGCGGCGTCATCGCCAACCGCAGCCGCGACACCGACCAGATCGACAAGTTCAACGCCGCTGCGGGCCTGAAGACGATCGCGCATATTCCCGATCTCGACGACATCCGCCGCTCGCGCCTGAAGAAGGCGACCTTGTTCGAGATGGATGAGACGCCGGAGATCAAGCGCGTGCAGGAGGAATATCTGCGCCTCGCCGCCTCGCTCTGGACGGCTGATCAGGAATATTCCGGGGTTCCGCTCAAGGACCGCGAAATCTTCGACCTGCTGGGATTCGACTGATGACCTCAGCGCTCTCCTACCAGCAAAGACGTGCGGCCATCGAAGCCTATTTCGACGCCACCGCCATGGAGGCGTGGGCGAAGCTTACGTCTGACGCGCCGGTGGGCCGCATCCGCGCCACCGTGCGCGCGGGACGCGATGAAATGCGCGCGACGCTCTTGTCCTGGCTGCCGCAGGATTTGCGCGGCATGCGCATTCTGGACGCAGGCTGCGGCACCGGCGCGCTGGCGGTGGAGGCCGCGCGCCGCGGCGCCCATGTGGTGGCGATCGACATCGCGCCCAACCTTATCGACATCGCGCGCGACCGCGCGCCCCGCGACCTTGGCGAAGGGCGCATCGATTTCCGCGCCGGCGACATGCTCGATCCCGCGCTCGGCTCCTTCGATCATGTGGTCTCGATGGATTCGCTCATCCATTACGCCATGGAGGACGCCCTGCGCGCGCTTGAGGCGCTCGCCCCGCGCGTGGGCGGCTCCATCGCCTTCACCTTCGCCCCGCGCACGCCCTTGCTGGCGGCCATGCACTGGGCCGGCGGGTTCTTCCCGCGTTCGGACCGCTCGCCGGCGATCGTGCCCGTGCGCCCGCTAAAGCTTGATGCGGCGATCCGCATGAGCCCGGCGCTTGCGGCCTTTGCGCCTGCGCGCACGCAGCGTGTGGCGCGCGGCTTCTACATTTCCCAGGCTCTGGAGGTCACGCGTCGATGATCCCTGCGAGCCAAGCGATGGTGCGGTTGTGGCGGCGCGCGGGAACGCGCTTCATGCCCTTCGCCGATGCGGCGTCTGAGGACCTGCCGCTCGGCAGGCTCCTGCGCTTGTCGCTGTTCCAGGTCTCCGTCGGCATGGCGATGGCGCTGACGGTGGGCACGCTCAACCGCGTGATGATCGTCGAGCTCGGCGTCTCCGCGTGGGTGGTCGCCCTTTCGGTGGCGCTGCCGCTCGCCTTCGCGCCCTTCCGCGCGTTGATCGGCTTCCGCTCGGATCATCATCGCTCCTATCTCGGCTGGCGGCGTGTGCCCTATCTGTGGTTCGGCACGCTGCTCCAGTTCGGCGGTCTGTCCATCATGCCGTTCGCCCTGCTCATCATGTCGGGCGACACGACGGGGCCGCTCTGGATCGGCTATGCGGCGAGCGCGCTCGCCTTCCTGCTTGTAGGTGCGGGGCTGCAGACGGCGCAGACCGCGGGCCTTGCGCTGGCCACCGATCTCGCCCCGCAGGAGACACGGCCGCGCGTGGTGGCGCTGATGTATGTGATGCTGCTGGTGGGCATGGTCGGCAGCGGCTTCGCCTTCAGCCTGCTTCTGGAGAATTTTTCCGAAGTGCGCCTGATCCAGGTGATCCAGGGCGCAGCGGTCGCCACCTTCGCGCTCAACATGATCGCGCTGTGGAAGCAGGAGGCGCGCGATCCCTCCCGCACCGCGCATGATCTGGCGCGCCCTGATTTCGGCGCCTCTTGGCGCGCCTTCGTGCGCGGCGGTCGCGCGGGGCGTTTCCTTGTGGCGGTGAGCCTTGGCTCCGCCGCCTTCTCGATGCAGGACATCGTGCTCGAGCCTTACGGCGGCGAGGTTCTGGGCCTCAGCGTCGCGCAAACGACGTCGCTCACGGCGCTGCTCGCCGGCGGCGCTCTCGTGGCCTATGCGGTGGCCGCGCGCATGCTCGCCATCGGCCTCGATCCCTATCGTCTGGCGGCCTATGGCGCGCTTTCCGGTCTGCCGGCCTTCGCGCTGGTGATCGCTTCAGGCCCCTTTCAGGCGCCGATCCTGTTTCGCATTGGCGCATGTCTCGTGGGCTTCGGCGGCGGCCTGTTCGCGGTCGCCACGCTCATCGCGGCCATGTCGCTTGAGCGCAAGGAATCGCACGGGCTCGCGCTTGGCGCCTGGGGCGCGGCGCAGGGCGCGGCGCAGGGTCTCGCCATGTCGATTGGCGGGTTGGTGCGCGACGGCGTGGGCGCCGCCGCGGCCTCAGGAGCGCTCGGGTCCGTTCTGGACCCCGCATGGACGGGCTACGGCGCCGTCTATCACATCGAAGTCGCGTTGCTCTTTGCGACGCTCATCGCCATCGGCCCGCTCGCGCGTCATGCGCGCGCGGACCGCACGCAAACCAGGCTGGGCCTCGCCGAGATGCCCCGCTGAACATGGAGCCTTGACATGATTGGCTACAACATCGACCTCGCATCCATCCTGCTCTACGTCTTCTGGGCGTTTTTCGCGGGCCTCATCTGGTATCTGCATCGCGAGAACAAGCGCGAGGGCTATCCGCTGATCGGCGACGATCCGCGCCAGAAGATCGCGATCGTCGGCTTCCCGGCTCCGCCGCCTTCCAAGACCTATCTGCTGCCCCATGGCGCGCCCATGCTGGTCGCTAACGGTCGCCCCGACACGCGCGCCATCGCGGCCAAGCCGGTCGCGCCCTGGCCCGGCGCGCCGCTGGAGCCCACCGGCGATCCCATGGCTGACGGCGTTGGCCCGGCTTCTTACGCGGAGCGCGCCGATCATCCCGACATGACGTGGGAAGGCGCGCCGAAGATCGTGCCGCTGCGCGTCGCCGGCGATTTCTATCTCGCCAAGGAAGATCCCGATCCGCGCGGCATGGTGGTGAAGGGCGCTGACGGCAAGGCCGCCGGCGTCGTGAAGGACGTCTGGGTCGACCGGTCCGAATATATCGCGCGCTATTTCGAGGTGGAGCTTGAAGGCGGCGGTCGCACGGTCCTCCTGCCCTGGAACTTCGCGCGCATCCATGGCGGCGCGCGCGTCGTCAGCGTGCAGGCGGTTCACGCGAAACATTTCGCCAACGTGCCTGCGCTGCGCAATCCTGAGCAGATCACCCTGCTCGAAGAGGACAAGATCTGCGGCTATTACGGCGGCGGCGTCCTCTATGCGCATCCCTCGCGCCTGGAGCCGATCCTGTGAGCGAGAGCGAGTTCGAGCCCGTCCCCGGCCTGCCGGAGCGCTTGCCCCCCGGCGAGCGGATGCTCTGGCAGGGCGCGCCGCACTGGCTGGCGCTCGCGCTCGGCGCATTCCGCCTGCGCGTGGTGGCGATCTACTTCGCGGCGCTGATGGCGTGGCGCGCGGCGAGCGCGCTGCACGACGGCGCCCCGGCCTTTGACGCGCTCGCCTATGCGTTCGACCTTGCGCCGCTGGCGCTGGCGGCGATCGGCATCCTGCTCGTCATCGCGGTGACGGCGGCGCGCACCACGCTTTACACGATCACTGATCGGCGGATCGTGATGCGCTTCGGCATGGCTCTGCCGCTGACCGTGAACATTCCCTTCTCGCAGGTGGACGGCGCTTCGCTCGCCCGCCACGAAGGGGATGTGGGCGACATCGCCCTCACGGTTCGCCCTGAGGGCCGCATCGCTTACCTGATGATGTGGCCGCATGTGCGCCCCTGGCGCTATGCGCAGCCCGAGCCGATGCTGCGCGCCCTGCCGGACGTTGAGCGCGCGGCGACCATCCTTGGCGACGCGCTCGCCGCCCATGCGGGGGCGCCTGCGCGTCCTCTGCCGCAGGCGGCGGCGGCCAGCGCGCCTGACATGCGCGGCGCGCCAGCGCCGGCGGCTTCGTGAGGGCCCGATGAGCGAATTGTTCGCCGATCGTCCGTTCCCACGCGCTGCGGTTCACGCAGGCTTCGCGCTCGTCACGCTGGCGCTGGTCTTTGCGGGCGTCGCGCGCTTCACGGACGTGGGCGCCTCGCGCACGCCGCCCTCGCCGACCCTTGAGAGCCGCGAACTCTTCTTCCTCGACGCGGCCAACGGCGGCGTGCGGGTGGAGGGCGCGGACGGCGCGCTCGTGGCGGAATACGCCGCGGGCGAGGGCGGTTTCGTGCGTGGCGTCCTGCGCGGCTTCGCCCGCGATCGGCGCGCGAACGACATGGGGCCGCAAACGCCCTTCGTCCTCGCACGGCGCGCGGACGGCGGATTGTCGCTCAGCGATCCCCTCACCGGGCGGCTTGTCGAACTCAAATCCTTTGGACCCGCCAATTCAGGCGCGTTCGAGAGCCTGCTCACTCAGGGAAAGGCCACGCGATGATCGGTTCGCGCACCATCCATGACATTCCGTGCACCGTCGAGATCGAACAGACCTCCGACAGCCTGAAGGCCCATGTCTCGCTCGAGGGCCATGAACCGGGACCCGGCGACAAGGTGATCGTGCATGGCGCGCCCACGCGCATCGGCTTTGGCGAACACGGCGTCTTTCATTGCCGCGCCACCCTCGTCCACGCCGGCCCGCTCACGCGGCAGGCGACGCGCATTTTGTCTTATCTCGAACTCACCGAGCTCTACGAGATCGGCTTTTCTGCAGGAGGCGCATCATGATTCCGATGGAAGGCGGCGGACAGGCCAACATCTCCACAAATGCAGCCCTCGAGGAGACCATCCTCAGCCCGCGCTTTTATACGACCGATTGCGAGGCGATGGACCGCCTCGACGTGAGCCTTGTCCGCAATGAATGGGACAAGGTGATGGGCGAATTGCGCGACGACCCCAACAAGGGCCATTTCCAGCGCACCGATGAATTCAACATCGACATGCAGTCCATCCCCGAGGGGCTGCGTCGTGAATTCGTCGATTTTCTGGTCAGCTCGCTCACCGCTGAATTCTCCGGTTGCATCTTGTACGCGGAGATCAAGAAACGGATCATCAATCCCGAGATCCGCGATCTGTTCGCCTTCATGGCGCGCGATGAATCCCGTCACGCGGGCTTCATCAACGAGGTTCTGAAGGATTTCCGGATCGGCATCGATCTGGGCTTCCTCGCCCGCGCGAAGAAATACACCTACTTCCAGCCGAAGTTCATTTTCTACGCCACCTATCTGTCGGAGAAGATCGGCTACGCCCGCTACATCACCATCTATCGCCAGCTCGAGCGCAATCCCGACAAGCGCTTCCACCCGATCTTCAAATGGTTCGAGAAGTGGTGCAACGACGAGTTCCGCCACGGCGAGGCCTTTGCGCTCGTGATGCGCGCCAACCCCGAGCTCTTGCAGGGCCGCAACAAGCTGTGGATCCGCTTCTTCCTGCTGGCGGTCTACGCCACCATGTATGTGCGCGACCACATGCGCCCTGAGATGCACAAGGCGATCGGCATGCCGCCGGAAGTCTATGACCGCAAGGTCATCGCGCTGTGTTCGGAGATCACCAAACAGGTGTTCCCCTTCACCATCGACACCGACAATGAGGCGTTGTGGCAGGGCTTCGAGCGTCTGCGCATCATCGCGGAGAAGACCGAAGAAGCGCGCAAACAGGGCGGCGTGATTGGCGCAGTCAAGCGCGCGGGCCTGTCGGTCGCCGGCGCTTTGGCCTTCGCGCGCATTTACATGCTGCCTGTGCGGCGCCACGACCTGCCCGCAAGGGTGCTTCTGTCTCCGGTGTGGTGAGGAACAGCCCTTGCGCCTTGTCGCCGCGCCGATTCTCTACGCGCTCTTCGTCTGGTGGTTCAGCACGGGGCTGATCCTCTTTCTGGACGGGCTGCCGCGTCGCACCTTTCCGCGCACCATGGGCGTCGCCACGGCGCTCCTGGCGGCGGGGCTTGCGACGCTGTTCGCCGTGCGCGACGACGGCTCGGCTTTCGGCGCCTATGCGGCCTTCACGGCGGCGCTTGCGGTGTGGGGCTGGAACGAGATCGCTTTCCTCACCGGCTGGCTCACGGGTCCGCGCCGCAGCGAATGCGCGCCGAACCTGCGGGGCTTTGCGCGTTTTGTTCAGGCGACGCGCATGATCCTGTGGCACGAGCTCGCCATTGCGGCGGGTTTCCTGCTTGTGCTGGCGGTCGGCTGGGGCGGGACGAACAGCGTCGGCCTTTATACGTATCTCGTGCTGTGGGCGATGCGCCTGAGCGCGAAAATCAACATCTTTCTCGGCGTGCCTAATCCGCCGCTCGCCTTTCTGCCTGAGCGGCTGCGCTATCTGGCGAGCGGCTTTCGCACGCGCGCGATGAACGCCCTGTTCCCGATCTCGGTGACGGCCTCCACCGCCGTCTGCGCGCTTCTGGGCGCCTGGACGTTCCACGCGACAAGCGAGGGAGCCGCCATTGGCTTCGCGCTGCTCGCCACATTGATGGCCCTTGCGGTCATCGAACACTGGTTCCTCGTTCTGCCGCTGCCGTCCGAACGGCTGTGGGCGTGGGGCTTTCAATCTTCGCATCACGCGCCGTCGCGCGCCGCTGCGCCGGAAGGCGTGGCGGCCATTGGCGTCGCGGCCAAATATCCAGACGTTAAGAGTAAGGGGAGCGCATCATGAATTACGACGCCTTCTTCAAGGATCAGCTCGATGCGCTCAGGCGCGAGGGCCGCTATCGCGTGTTCGCCGAGCTCGAGCGCGTCGCGGGCTCCTTCCCCAAAGCCGGGTTCCATGACGCCGGCGGCAAGCGGGAAGTGACCGTGTGGTGCTCCAACGATTATCTCGGCATGGGCCAGCATCCCAAAGTGCTCGCCGCCATGCATGAGGCGATCGACGCTTCGGGCGCTGGCGCCGGCGGCACGCGCAATATTTCGGGCACCTGCCATCAGCACGTCCTGCTTGAGCGCGAGCTCGCCGACCTTCACCACAAGGAGGCCGCGCTGCTCTTCACCTCGGGCTATGTCTCGAACTGGGCGACGCTCGGCACGCTGGCCGCCGGCATGCCCGGCTGCGTCGTGATTTCGGATGAAGGCAACCACGCCTCCATGATCGAGGGGGTGCGCCATTCGCGCGTCGAGAAGCGGATCTTCGCGCACAACGACCCGCGCGACCTCGAGCGCCGCCTCGCCGATCTCGACCCCGCGCTGCCGAAAATCGTCATGTTCGAATCCGTCTATTCGATGGATGGCGACATCGCGCCGATCGGCGAATTGTGCGACGTGGCGGACGCTTTCGGCGCCATGACCTATCTCGATGAAGTGCATGCGGTGGGCATGTATGGCCCGCGCGGCGGCGGCATCGCCGAGCGCGAGGGGCTGAGCCATCGCCTCACCGTCATCGAGGGCACGCTCGCCAAGGCCTATGGCGTCATGGGCGGCTATATCGCGGCCTCCGCGGCCTTGTGCGACTATGTGCGCAGCTTCTCCTCGGGCTTCATTTTCACCACCGCCCTGCCGCCGGCGCTCGCCGCGGGCGCCTGCGCGTCCATCGCTCACCTGAAGCAATCCGCGCATGAGCGCGCGCGCCATCAGGACCGCGTGCGCCGCCTGCGTGCGGGCCTTGACCGGCTGCGCATCCCCCATCTCGACAACCCGAGCCACATCGTGCCGGTGATGGTGCGCAATCCGGTGCTCTGCAAGGAGATCAGCGACCGGCTGATGAGCGAGCACAACGTCTATATCCAGCCGATCAATTACCCCACCGTGCCGCGCGGCGCCGAGCGCCTGCGCATCACGCCATCGCCGCTCCACAGCGACGCGGATATCGAGGCGCTGCTTGCGGCTCTCGATGCGGTGTGGACGGCCGTGGGCGCGCGCCGCGAAGGCGTCGTGGACCAGAACCACCCGCTCGCGCAGCTCTGCCCCGTGGTCGGCCCCCAACAGGCCGATCCCGCCGAGCTTGGCGTCGATCATTGCCCCTGGGGCGGCGAGGGCGCGGCTGCGCAGGCGCAGGCTCCGGCCGCCGCCTCTACGCCGGCTCCGGCCGCCGCTCAGCGCGCGGACGCCTGACATGGGAAGCGCGCTCCGCATCGTTCTCGCCGAACCGCGCAGCCTGTGCGCTGGCGTCATTCGCGCGATCGACATCGTGGAGCGCGCGCTCGCCCGCTATGGCGCGCCTGTCTATGTGCGCCATGAGATCGTGCATAACCGCACCGTCCTCGACGATCTGCGCGCCAAGGGCGCGGTCTTCGTCGAGGATCTTTCGGAAGTGCCCAATGGCGCGCTCGTCGTGTTCAGCGCGCATGGCGTCTCGCGCGCCGTGGAGCGCGATGCGCAGACGCGCGGCCTCGACGTGATCGACGCGGTCTGTCCGCTCGTCCAGCGCGTGCACCGCGAGGCGCGCCGCTATGTGGAGCAGGGCTATCACGTCGTGCTCATCGGCCATGCGGGTCATCCGGAAGTGGAGGGCGTGCGCGGCCAGACGCCGGCGGGGGCCCTCTCCGTGATCGGCGAGGCGCATGAGATCGACGATTTGCGCGCGCCCGATCCTGAGCGCATCGCCTATGTCACTCAGACGACGCTCAGCGCACGCGACACCGCTGGCGTGATCGCCGCGCTGAAGGCGCGCTTTCCAGCAGCCGTGGGGCCTGATCTGCGCGACATCTGCTACGCCACCCAGAACCGCCAGAACGCCGTCATTGAAATGGCTGCCCATGTCGATCTCGTGCTCGTGATCGGCTCGGCGAACAGCTCGAATTCGAATCGTCTGCGGGAGGTCGCTCTGGCTGCGGGCGTGCGCGCCTATCTCATCGATGGCCCGCAGGACATCGCGCCGGAATGGCTGGATGGCGTGCGCGCCGTCGGCCTCACCGCGGGCGCCTCTGCGCCCGAAGCCATCGTCCAGCGCACGGTGCAATGGCTCTCCGAGCGTTCCGAGGCGCGCGTGGAATCCCTGCCGGGCGTCGAGGAGAACGTGCATTTCCGCCTGCCTGCGCGTCTGGCCGATCCGCTCGTCATGCGCGAGGCGATGTGAGCGGCGGGCGCCATCATGTTTGAGCCCGCGCGCCTGATCGAACTCGTTCTGGCGCTGGTGGCGGTCGAGTTCGTTGCACTGTGCGCGCTGTGGGTTTTCGCGCGTCGCGGCCTGCCGCCACGCATGCTCGCCGCCAATCTCGCCGCCGGCGCCTTCCTCCTGCTCGCCGCGCGCGCAGGGCTCGCCGAAGATCGGCTATTTTTCATGGCTGCGCTGGCCTGCGCAGGGCTCGCCCATGTGGCGGATCTTGCGATGCGCCTGCGCGCCGCAGACCGGGAGACCTGACCCATGCTCGACGCCCTTCTTGAGGACGATGCGCGCCTTCTCGCGCGCAAGCAGGAAGCCCGCGCCTGGTTCGAGGCGCTGCAGGGGCGCATCATCGCGGCGCTTGAGGCGATCGAGGACGAATGCGCGGGCCCCTTCGACCCCGAGGCTGCGGCCGGCGCGCCCGGCCGTTTCGTGAAAAAGCCGTGGACGCGCACCGACCACTCCGGCGCGCCCGGCGGCGGGGGGACCATGGCGATGCTCACTGGCCGCGCCTTCGAGAAGGCGGGCGTGCATTGCTCCACCGTGCACGGAACCTTCGCGCCCGAATTCGCAAAGCAGATCCCCGGCGCCGACGTCGATCCGCGCTTCTGGGCCTCCGGCATTTCGCTCATCTTCCATCCCTGGAATCCGAACGTGCCGGCCGTGCATATGAACACGCGCTTCGTCGTCACGTCGAAGGCGTGGTTCGGCGGCGGCGCGGACCTCACGCCCGTGCTCGACCGCCGGCGCACGCAGGATCACGCCGACAGCGTGGATTTTCATGCGGCCATGCGCCGCGCCTGCGAGGCCCATGCGGGCGTCGCCGATTATCCGAAGATGAAAGCCTGGTGCGACGAATATTTCCATCTCAAGCACCGCGACGAGCCGCGCGGGATCGGCGGCGTGTTCTATGACTGGCTGAACAGCGCGGGTGATGCCCACAACAGCGCATGGGAGGCGGATTTCGCCTTCACGCGCGCCATCGGCGAGACGTTTCTCGATGTTTATCCGCAACTCGTGCGGCGCAATCTCGCGCTCGCATGGAGCGCGCAAGACCGCGAGGAGCAGCTCGTGCGGCGCGGGCGCTATGTCGAGTTCAACCTGCTCTACGACCGCGGCACGATTTTCGGGCTGAAGACCGGCGGCAATGTGGAGTCGATCCTCTCCTCCATGCCCCCGCGCGTGCGCTGGCCATAGGTCCAGACCGGCGCGCCCTGCGTAAGCAGGGCATGAGCGAACTGACGGGACGATCCATCGCGATCATCGGCGCGGGCATGGCCGGACTTGCGGCCGCGCGTCTCTTGCAACAGGCGGGCGCGCGCGTCGCGCTGATCGAGAAAAGCCGCGGCGTGGGCGGGCGCATGGCGACGCGGCGCGTCGGGGCGCTGCAATTCGACCATGGCGCGCAATATTTCACCGCGCGGGGACAAGCCTTCAAAGCCGCCGTCGAGGACTTGGCGCGCGATGGGGCCGCCGCCCCCTGGTTCGACGACGCCCATGTGGGCGCGCCGGGCATGAGCGGCGCAGCGCGCGCGCTCGCGCAGGGGCTTGAAATCCTCACCGGGCGGCAGGCGAGCGCGCTCGAACGGACGGGCGCGCGCTGGCGCGTGCGCGATGGGGAAGGCCCGGTGGTCGCTACGGCGGGCGCGGATTTCGACGCGCTCGCGCTGGCGGTTCCCGCGCCGCAGGCCGCGCCGCTTCTGGCGAGCGCCGGCCTGAGCTTTCCCCAAATCGCGCAGGCGGCCTATGCGCCCTGCTGGGCGCTGATGCTGGCTTTCGACGCGCGCAGCCCCGCGCCCGCGCGGATGAAGCCCGAGGATTCCATGCTCGCCTGGATCGCGCGCGACAGCGACAAGCCCGGCCGCGCGGCGGGCGCGGGCGAGACATCTGGTGAAACTTGGGTCGTGCATGCGGGAGCGGACTGGTCGCGCGAGCATCTGGAGCTTTCGCCGGACGATGCGGGCGCGCTGATGCTCGCGCGCTTCCGCGCGCTCACCGGGATCACGCAGGAGCCGGCCTATATGACGACGCATCGCTGGCGCTATGCGCTTGTGGAGCGCGCAGGCGGGCCGCAACCGGCGTGGGACGCGCAGGCGCGGGTGGGCGCATGCGGCGACTGGGCGTGCGGCGCGCGCGTGGAGGCCGCCTTCGACAGCGGCGAGGCGCTGGCGCGCGCCATGATCGCGGACCTTGCGCGATGAGCGAGGCGCAACGCGAGAACGCCTGCGACGCGCTCACCGTCTATTACGACGGCGCGTGCCCGCTCTGCCGCATGGAGATTTCGCATTACCGGAAACAGGAAGGCGCGGAGCGCATCGCCTTCGTCGACGTGGCGCAGGCGCAGGATGCGCCCGGCCCCGACCTGACGCGCGAAGCCGCGCTCGCGCGCTTCCACGTGCGCGGCGCCGATGGCGCGCTCGTCTCCGGCGCCGCCGCTTTCACGCGCGTCTGGAGCGCGCTGCCGCGCTGGCGCTGGGCGGCGCGGCTCGCCGCACTGCCGGGCGCCCTGTGGCTGCTGGAGCGCGCCTATCGCGGCTTTCTGCCGCTGCGCCCTTTCATTGCGCGCGCAATGCGCGCCAGCAGGCGAACAGAACCGCCGCCGCCACCAGCGGCGTGATGGGATAGAAAAGCGCCGTCGAAAAGAGCGACAGGAGCGGCCAAACCCAGGCCACGCCGAACAAGACGAGCAGCGCGGGCGAGCGCGCCCCGTCGCGCGCGACCAGCAAAATCGCGGCGAAGGTGAGCGCGAACAATTCATACGCATAGCCATAGGGCGCGGCGACGACGCCCAGAAGCGCGCTCGCGGCCGCGCGCAACGCGGGATCCGCGCAAGGGGCGCGCCACAGCCGCCAGGCCATGACGGCGGCCGCCGCCGTCGCTGCGCCCTGCAACGCATAGGCGAGCGCAACATCCGCCCCCAGCGTGCGCGCGAGCAGAAAGGTCGAAACGCCGTTGCGCTGATAGGGGTGCAGCGGCGGCGCCTCCATATAGGCGACCATCATGGGCGTCGTCACCGAGAAGAACCCGCGCCAGGCCTCGACGCCGAAAAAGACGAGGCTCGCCGCCGCGAGCGCGAGCGCGCACAGGCCGGCTGCGAAGAAAGCGCGCCATGCGCCGGCCGCCGCAAGACATATGGGCGCAAGCAGCGCCGCATGCGGCTTGACGACAAGCAGGCCGATCAGCGCGCCCGCAAGCACAGGATGGCGCGGCGCGAGCGCATAGCCGCCGACGAGGCAGGCGGCGGTGAAGGCGCCGTTCTGCCCGAACAGGAAATTGTTGACCGCCGCCGGACTGAGCGCAATGGCCGAAAGGATCGCCAGACCCGCTCCGCACGCGCGCGCCGCAGTCAGAAACATGACGAGCGTGCCCGCGCTCCACAGCGCGAAAGCGGGATAGAGGGCGAGCAGCGCAAAAGGGACGCCGAGCAACAGCATTGTGGGCGGATAGGACCATTCGCTGCCCGCAAGGAAGGGGCGCACCATTTCGTCAATCGCGCGGCGATAGGCCTCCACGTCGAACAGCGCGTCGAGCCTGCCGGCGAGCGCGAGCCGTCCGCCTATCCACAGATTGGTGAAATCATGGGTGGGCTCCTTGCCGGCGCTGCGGGTGAGGCCACGCTCATCCACCGCCCACATGTCATGCAGGCTCAAGGCCGACAGGACCGCGCCGATCACGACGCAGCCTATCGCAAAGCCCAACGCGCCCCATCGCCAGACCCGGCGCTCCACCCTCATCAGCTTCTCGCGAAGCGATATTTGAACAGGCAGTAAATCGCGCGGAAGCCATCGCGCACGCCGATTTTCTTGCCCTCCGCGTATGTGCGCCCGCTGTAGGAGACGCCCACTTCGTAAATACGCACATGGGGAATGCGCGCCACCTTGCAGGTGATCTCCGGCTCGAAGCCGAAGCGGGATTCCTCAATCGTCAGCTTCTTGATGATGTCGGAACGGAAGGCCTTGTAGCACGTCTCCATATCCGTGAGGTTCAGGTCGGTCAGCATGTTCGACAGAAGCGTGAGAAGCCCGTTGCCGACCCGGTGCCAGAAATAGAGCACGCGATGCGCCTCGCCGCCGCTGAAGCGCGAGCCGTAAACAACGTCGGCGCGCCCATCCAGAATGGGCGCGATCACGCGCGGGATCTCCTGCGGATCATATTCAAGGTCGGCATCCTGGACGATCATAACGTCGCCCGTCGCCTGCGCGATCCCTGTGCGGATCGCGGCGCCCTTGCCCTGATTGACCTCATGCGTGATGAGCCTGAGCCCGTGGGCTTCGGCCAGCGGGCGCAAGACCTCGCCGGAGCCATCCGTTGATCCATCGTCAACGATCACGATCTCCTTCCGGGGGTGCGGACAGGCGAGGACGCGCTCGATCACATTGGCGATGGTCGCGCGTTCGTTGAAACAGGGAATGATGATGGACAGGAGCATCGGGAAAACACTTTGATGAAAAATAGGCGCGCAAGGACGACGCCGGGGAAAAAGCCAGCCTAGGAAAACACGGTTAAAAATCAGGAAAGGCTTACTGGCCCGCCATCATGATGAGCTGCAGATAGCAGATGCGCCGGCGGAACGAGCGGCCCTGGTTCCATTCATAGATCACCAGACGCGGACGCTCCTTGTTCGAGCGCTCGACCTTGATGTCGATCTCGTCAGGCAGGAGGATGCCCATGCTGCGCAGCGCGCGATGGGGATCGTCGTCGATGCGGTCGATCAGGCCGCGGTCGATCCAGCAACGGGCAAGGACCGCGCCCAGATAATCGATGATGCGTTCTTTGAGCTGGCTCGAGTCGATGACGATTTCGATCGGCGGCTCGCGCTCAAACGAGTCCGGCCGCGGAGCGTAAATCTCCACGGATGCAGGACGCTCCACGAGCGCCGGCAGTTGACTCGACTTAGGATCGGACATGGACCCAGCACGCAAACTCCGTCCCGGCCTCGAAACTGAAGCCTGGACCGAGGTTTACATTTTCACATCGTGCGGGGCCGGGCAAGCCTCGCCGGCGAAAGTCTCACCGGGAGATTGCGGCGCCAGACCGCATCCAAACGCGCCCCAAGGCGAAGCTCGCGTCAGCCGTGCGGCAGCACCATCACATCCGCATGGGCAGGCCGCAGCAGGCCCGCGGTGTAATGCACGAGGGCGTAATCAACGTCGCGCGAGGGTTTGATCGACACGCGAACCGCGTCGTCATTGCGCAGATCGAGCTCGATGCTTTCCGACACGCGCTGGCGCAGACGACGCGCGACGTCGGGGCATCCGCAATGGATGTCCACCTTGCTCACTTCTCCGAACAGAAACGCCTTCAGCGGATCGATGATCATGGTCCAGGCCGCTCCACATGCGCCACGAAAGGCGACGCCCGATACGCCAGCAATCGGCATGCCATCCCCTGCGCATCCGCAAGCGACTGAAACGACGCGCATTCGCCGGCGCGCGCAAAACGACGCGGGATGGTAGGATGTCATATGTCCGACACGACCATCCCTCCGGGCGCACAGGCCGCCGACGCCGCCCAACTCCTGTTCGCACAGCGCCCCTGGCTCATCGCCCATGCGAATGCGCTCATCGCCTCTTTCCGCGCGCTTCTTAGGCGCGACCTTATCAAGGCCGCAGATGACCCGCTGGAGACCGCGCTGCGCCTTTATCATGCGCCACTCGCCGTGCTCTCCCACGGAACCGAGCAGGACCCCGTGCTGAACTTCGGCAATGCGATCGCCTTGTCGCTGTGGGAGCGCGATTTCGACGCCTTCACGCGCATCCCCTCACGTCTCACCGCCGAGCCCATGCTGCGCGAGGAGCGCGAGCGCGCGCTCAGGCTTGTGTCGTCGCAAGGCTATGTGGAGGATTATTCGGGCGTGCGCGTCTCGGCCACGGGACGCCGGTTCCTCATCGCGCGCGCCGTCGTCTGGAACGTCGCGGATGCACAAGGCCGCCCGCTGGGGCAGGCGGCCGCCTTCGACCAATGGACGCCCCTGCCTTAAGCCTGAAGGGGCGCCAGACAAGTCGCGGGAAAGCGCTTATCCTGCTGAAAAGCGCACTTTCGGGAGGAAGACATGTAAAGGGGCGCAGGACCGGCGGCGCGCGCAGCCGCCTTTGCAGGCGTCATCGCATGCGCGGCCGCATCTGCGAATGCGGCGCCTCTCTCCATGACCTGCAAGAACGACCTGCGCCAATACCAGCTCACCTTCGATGACGAACAAAACACGCTGGTGTGGACCTCGGGCGATCTGCGCACGAGCTATCTCGTGGAGAAGGTGAAAAAAGACGACGTGGATCTGATCGTCTGGGGACGCACGCGCGCCCATGGGCATGATTACGTCGCCCAGTTCGCGCCCGTGAAAACGGTCACCTATCATTACGCCAATCTGAGCAAGCAGACCGACGCGTGCAAATAGATTGCGGATTATGCGCTCGCGCGGCGTTGACGCGCGCCCAGACAGGCTGAGCACGATCACGCCTGAAGGCAAGCGCCCGCGCAGCCGTTCAGTGGTGAACGGCGGCGAGTTGCCTGGAGAGAGCGGCGCTGCAGGCGACCAGCGAGCCGGAGATTTTGGCTTCCTGGTTTTCCGCGAAACGTTGCTCAGGCACGCTCACATAAAGGCTTCCCATCACGCGGCCGTCGCCCAGAAACACGGGCGCGCTGATGCCCACGACGCCTGGAATGCGCTGGCCACGCGTCATGCAATAGCCCTTCTGGCGCACGGCTTCGAGCGCGCGACGCAATTCGTCGGCGTCCGTTATGGCGCCCGGCGCGCCCTGCGTGTCGCGGTGAGCGAGCACCTCCTCGCGCAGGTCCTCTTCGAGGAAGGCGAGCACGGCGAGGCCGCTTGCGCCAGCGTGCAGGGGCTTCCAGTCGCCGCGCTCGATCACCGTCACCGCGTGGTCGGATTCCATGCGCGCGGCGGTGAACCGCTTGAGACGCACGGGATCAAGCACGGTGAACGCCGACATTTCGCCCGTCTCGCGCGCCACGCGACGCACGAACGGAAGGGCGAGTTCGCGCCAGGGCGCCTTGGGCGCCAGAGCGAGGCCGAGGCGATAGGCCTCGAAGCTGAGGAAATAACGATTGCTCTCGTCTTTTGCGACCAGGCCTTCCTGAAGCAGCGCGATCAACGCGCGATGGGTGGTCGTAACCGGAGCCCCCATCGCGGCCGAAATCTCGCGCACGCCGTGCGCGCCATCGCCCGCTTCGATCAACCAGCGCAAAACCGCTATCGCTTTCGCGAAGGGGCGCCTTACTTCTCCCATGGCTCAATCCCGTCGTTTCTTTGGCTGGAACGCCAAATGTTCGTTTGACAACGGAAACAGGCTAGCGAAAATAAAATGCAAATCAACCGCGCCTTAGAACGAAACGGGAGGAAAGCGCCTCATGGGGCCCACGCAGACACGTCTGGACATCTGCGGCGTGAGCACGCCCATCCTGCGCGCGGGGCGCGGGGCGCCCGTTCTGGTGCTTGAGGGTGCGACGAACGTCGAAGGCTGGCTCCCTTTTTACGACGCGCTGGCGCAGACCCATGAGGTGATCCTGCCCACCCATCCCGGCTACGCAGGCCAGCCCGCCCCGGAATGGCTGGATCGGGTGGCGGACCTCGCGAATTTCCACCTCGACCTGATGGACGCGCTCGACCTGCGGGACGTCCGACTTCTGGGATTCTCGCTGGGCGGCTGGACCGCGGCTGAACTCGCCACGCGCGAACGCAGCCGCATCGCCGCGCTCGCGCTCGTGGCGCCCTCCGGGCTTTACGTGCCCGGCGCCGAGCCGCTCGACGTCTTCCTGCGCACGGACGAACAATTGTTCGACGATCTGTTCTTCGATCCTGCGCTCGCCGCCCAATGGCGCGAGGCGCGCACCGCGCCCGACAGCGAGGACCTGCGCCTGCAAAGCAAGGTGACCACCGCGAAACTTGCGTGGAACCCGCGCTGGTACGATCCGCATCTGCGCAAATGGCTGCACCGCGTGCGCGCGCCCACGACCATCGTCTGGGGCGCCGACGACGCCTTTCTGCCCTGCGCCCATGTGGAGGAATGGCGCAAGCTCATTCCCGGAGCGCAGACGAAAATCATCTCCGCCTGCGGCCATCACCCGCAAATCGAACAGCCCGAGGCCCTGCGCGCGGCGCTGGCCTCTTTCCTCAGCGCATAGGGGCGCGACATGCAGATCTTCAATTTCCACCTGATGCCCTATGCGGACGCCGATCTCGAAGCGATCAAGGCGAACGGCACGGCATGGCTGACCTTCTCCAACAAGCATTACGACCCGGAGAAGGGCGCGCAGCTTTATCACGATTACCTCGACCAACTCGAATTCGCCGATGAGCTGGGATTCGATGGCGTGGCGGTGAACGAACACCATCAGACCGCCTATGGCATCATGCCGACGCCTGGCGTTCTCGCCGGCGCGCTCTCCCGCCGCATCAAGCATGGCTCGCTCGCCGTGCTCGGCCGCGCCCTGCCGCTCGTCAACAATCCGCTGACCATCGCCGAGGAGTTCGCGATCCTCGACAATCTGATGCGCGGCAAGTTCATCGCAGGCTTCGTGCGCGGCATCGGCGTGGAATATCACACCATGGGCATGAATCCGGCGGAATCCGCGGAGCGTTTCGACGAGGCGCATGACCTGATCATGCAGGCATGGACGCGCCCGGGGCCCTTCGCCTTCGAGGGCAAGCATTTCAAGCTGAAATACGTCAATCCCTGGCCCACGCCTTTTTCGAAGCCGCATCCGCGCGTCTTCGTCCCCTCATCGGGTTCGCTCTCCACGATCAACTGGGTCGCCAAGAGGCGCTACACCTATTGCCAGACGCTCGCGCCGATCGAGGCGGTGGCGAAGACTTTCGCGCTGTTCCGGGAGGAAGCGGAGAAATGCGGCTATGAGGCGAGCCCCGACCAGCTCGCTTGGTCGAACGCGATTTTCGTCGCCGAGACGGACGAGAAGGCGCTCGCCCTCGCTCGCCCGCATCTGGAAAGCTACATCAACGTCTTCCTGTCGAAGAACCCCACGATGATGTCGCCGCCCGGATACAGCTCCATCGAATCCATCAAGCGTGTGCGGGCGATCAAATCTTATAAGTCCGCCTACCAGACGGCGGAGGACATGATCGCGCGCGGCATCGTGATCGTGGGCAGCCCGAACACGGTGCGCGAGAAGCTCGCCGCATATCAGGATCTCGCCGGCTTCAACATCTCGCTCACCAAGACGCAGTTCGGCACGATGCCGCACGCAATGGCGCGCGAAAACCAGATTGCGGTGGCGGAAGAAATCCTGCCATACTTCCGCAATCGCACGCCGCAGAAAAAAGCGGCGGCGGCCTGAGAATTTCGACGCGGCAGCAAAGGCCGCCAATGGGAGGACGCATGAAACGGGCCCGATCCGCCCGCAGGCGCATGATCCTGGCCGGAGCGCCGCTGCTCGCCCTTGCGGCAGGCGCAGGCATCGCGCAAACCGCCTCGGCGCAGACGCCGGCGGAGTTCTACGCGGGCAAGACGCTGAGCGTGAACATCGGCTTCACGGCGGGCGGCGGATTCGATCTCTACGCGCGCACGGTGACGCGACATATGGCCCGCCACGTGCCCGGCCAGCCGAAGGTCGTCGCCCGCCAGATGCCCGGCGGGGGCAGCTTTCGCGCCGCCCAGCACATGTTTGCAGCCGCGCCTCAGAACGGCACGCAATTGGCGACCGTGGGACAGAGCATCCCGCTGCAGCAGGCCATGCGCGATCCCAACGCGACCTTCGACGTGCGCGCGTTCCACTGGATCGGCAATCCCATCAGCAGCGCCAGCACGATCGGCGTGTGGGCGGCGAGCGGCGTGCGCACGTTCGAAGACGCGCAGACGCGCGAGGTGACGGTGGGCGCGACCGGCCCCAATGTCACATCCCAATATCCGATGGCGCTGAACCAGATTCTGGGCGCAAAATTCAAGATCATCTCCGGCTATCCCGGCGGCAACGACATCGACCTCGCGATGGAGCGCGGCGAGGTGGATGGCAAGGGACAGTTCAGCTGGTCGACCCTGCAATCCACGCGGCGCGACTGGCTCACGCATCGCAAAGTGACCCTGCTCATCCAGCTGGGAGACCGCAAGGACCCGAATATCTCCGCTTACATGGGCCGCGACGTGCCGCTGGCGCGCGACCTTGCGAAGAACGAAAATGACCGCCTCACGCTTGATCTTCTCACCTCCGGCGAGACCATCGGACGGCCCCTGTTCACCACGCCCAACGTGCCGGCGGATCGCGTGGCGGCGCTGCGCGCGGCGTTCGACGCCACGATGAAGGACGCTGACTTCCTCGACGAAGCGCAGAAAATGGGGCTCGAGCTCAATCCGATCGGCGGCGAGGAATTGCAGAAAGTGGTCGAGCGCGTTCTGGCTGCGCCGGAAGCCGTGGTGGAGCGGCTGCGCGCGATCATTCTGCCAGACGCCAACGCGCGCTGAGCGCAGGCTTCAATGAAAAAGGCGGAGCACGCGATGGCTCCGCCTTTCCAGTTCAGGGCGCAGCGCTCACTCGGCGGTGATCGCGCGCGCCTTCTTCACCGCGCTTTCGGGCGCTGCGTAGATTTCCTTGAGCTCCGTCTCGACTTCCTGCGCGCTCATCGGCTGCAGCGGCAGGCGCATTTTCGCGGCCTCCTCCTGCGCGCCCTTGTCGGCGAGCGCGGCGTCGAAGGCCTTGCGCAGGACGGCGAGCGTCTGCGGGGGCACCTGACGCGCCGTGATGATGGGACGCCCGATCTCGCCCGCGCCATTAATGACGTCGAGCACCTGGCGATCCTCCTCGCTCTTCAAGAGGTCGCGCGCGTAAGGCACATTGGCGGGCGCATCAGGCGGCAGCTCCTTCGAGAGCTTGATGAAGGTGACGATGCGGTTGTTCTTCACCCAATCTTCGGAGATGGAGGACCAGGAGCCGCAATCGCCGTCGACCTCCCCGCGCTCGATGGCGATGCGCTGGTCGCCCGAACCGCGGAAGCCGGTGATGATCTTCATGTCGACGCCGAACAGGCCCTGCAAGGTGCGGAAGTTCACCCAGTTCGCCACGCCGACGCCGGTGGTGCCGAAGTTCCAGCCCTTGCGCGCGCGGAACTCGTCGAAGGTCTTCACGCCCTTGTCGCCCCACAGGTAGCAGACGCGCTGGTCGCGGGCCATGTTGCCGACCCAGGCGTAATTCATGAAATTGATGTTGCCGATCTTCTCAGGCTCGAGGATCGACTGGGTGATGAGGCCCGGATTGAACGCGACGAGCGCCGTGCCGTCCTTCGGCGCCGGACCGTCGAGCCAGCGCACGGCGGTGAGAGAGCCCGCGCCCGGCATGTTCTCCACGACCATGGACGGCTTGCCGGGCAGATGGGCGCCCATGTAGCGCGAGAGCACGCGCGCATAGGAATCATACCCGCCGCCGGGCGCGAAACCCACCACGATGCGGATCGTCTTGCCTTCGAAGTTCGGCGCCTGCGCCAGAGCCGGCGCGGCGAGCGCCGAAGCGGCGACGCACAAGCCGAGCCTGAGCGTGGCGGAGCGCTTACGAATGCTGCATTCCATGACTTTCCCTCCCGGCGCCGCTGGACCGGCGCGCGGCGCGGACGATAGGCGAGCGGGCGGCGCGGTTCAACCCTCGTCGGGCGCTTGACGCGCGCGCTTTCGCCGCATCATCTGTCGCCTATACAGAAGGAGGAAACGCATGACGGTTCTGGTGACGGGCGCAGGCCTTGTCGGCGCGGCTTTTGCGCGCGAGGCGATCGCGGCAGGCGAACAGGTGATCTTCGTCGACCCCGCGCCGCGCGAGGATTTCCTGCGGTTCAAACTGGGGCCCAAAGGCTGGAGACAGCTGCGCGCGGACGTGCGCGACATGCCCGCGTTGATCGCCGCCATTCAGGACAGCAAGCCGACGACGGTGCTGCATTCGGCCGGCCTGATCGGCTCACGGGTGCAGGAATCGCTGTTCGCAGCCTTCGACATCAATCTCGGCGGCACGCGCAATGTGGCCGAAGCCGTGCGGCTCACGGGGGTGAAGCGCCTCGTGCACGTGTCCACCATGGGCGTTTACGACTCACGCCGCCCCGTCTCCGCAAACGTGCCGGAGGACTTCCCGCGCGGCGCCCGGCGCGGCTATGGCAATTACAAGGCGGCGAAGGAGCTGATCCTGGAAGCCTACGCCGACCATTACAAGTTCGAGCTCGTGATGGTGCGCCCCGCCAATGTCTATGGCTTCGGCCATTTCGCCGCAGGCTCCTCCGGCGGCATGAAGATGCAGACCATGGTGGAGGCCGCGATGGACGGCAAATGCGTGCAGGTGCCGCAGTCGCAGACCCTCGCCAATGAATATATCCATTGGAAGGATCTCGGCCGCGCGCTCCACGCCGCCGCCGTGCGCCCGCTGGGCAAGGATTACATTTTCAATCTGGGCAACGGCTATGTGACGACCTTCGACGAGCTCGCCGCGACGCTGCAGGCCATCAATCCCGCAGCGCGTTTCGAGATCACGCCCGATCATCCGCCGAAATCCAAGGCGCATGCGATGGACGTGTCGCGCGCCGCCGCACAGCTCGGCTGGACGCCCGCTTTCTCGATGAAGGACGGGCTTGCCGACTATATCGAGGAGCTGCGCGCGGCGCGGGCGCATGTCTCCAGCGCGCACGCTCCGTAAAGCGGAATGGCCCCGCCTGCGCGCGTGAAGAGAACGGGCGCAGGCGAGGAACGTCTTTGCAGAAGCCAGAAACAAGGCTAGTTTCTCTGCACGCGACCTCGCTGCGAAACGTGGCGCGGCAAGCAAGAAATCGTTGAGCGGAACGAAGTTCCGTCAGGGGGAAACATGCAGGTTGGTTTGTTCGACCACATCGGACGCGGCGGCGCGCAGCTCGCCCGGCTTTACGATGATCGCCTCGCGTTCTACGCCGCAGCCGATAAGATGGACTTTTACTGCATGCATCTGGCCGAGCATCATTGCTCGCCGGTGAACATGGCGCCCTCGCCCTCAGTCTTTCTCGCCGCGCTCGCGCGCGAGACGAAGAATATGCGTCTCGGCCCGCTGTGCTATCTGCTGACGCTTTATTCGCCGCTGCGCATTCTGGAGGAGATCGCCATGCTCGATCACCTCAGCCACGGGCGGCTGGAGATCGGCGTGGGCCGCGGCGTGTCGCCGTTCGAGCTCAGCTACCACAATGTCGATCATTCGAAGTCGCGCGACATTTTCATCGACGCCTATAAATGCGTGCGCGCGGGCATGAAGGCCGACGTGCTGAACTACAGCGGCGAGCATTACTCCTACAAAGACGCCCCCATCGAATTGCATCCCCATCAGGAGAACCCCGCCTTCTGGTACGGCTCATCCAACAAGATCGGCGCCGAATGGGCGGGCGACCACGGCATGCATTTCACCGCGAACGGGCCGACGAACTTCGCCAAGGAGAACATCGAGGCCTACAAGCAGGCGCTCGCACGGCGCGGCGCCCCCGAAGTGGTGAAGCCGGAGTTTTCAGGCGGCGCGGCCATCGGCGCGCTTCGGCAGATCGTGGTTGCGGAGACCGACGAGGAAGCGATGCGCATCGCCGCCCCCGCGGCGCTGAAGCATCATGAGGAGATCAACTGGCTGCGCACGAAACACGGCGTGACGGAGCACACCTCGCGGCTGAACGTGCCGCGCGCGCACAGCGCCGAAGGCATGATCAAGGAAGGCACGCTGATCGCCGGCTCGCCCAAGACGGTGCTGGCTGAAATCGAGCGGCAGGCGGAGACCATGGGCACGAATTACGTGCTGGCCTACATGATGTTCGGGAACATGAAGCTCGACGACGCCATGCGCTCGCTCAATCTGTTCCATGCCGAAGTCATGCCAGCGGTCGCACGCATGTGATCGCAACGCCGCCGAAAACCGCGACGAAGCGGCAAGGCTAAGGGAGGACGCAATGAAGAAAGTGACAGCGGCGCGGTCCCGTCTGGCGCTTCTCATGGGCGCAAGCCTGATGAGCGCAACCGCCATGATCGCAAGCCAGTTCTGCGCCAGCGCGCAGGCGCAGTCTTTCTCCGGCAAGACGCTGACCATGGTCATCAATTACGGGGCCGGCGGAAACGTCGACACCGAGGGGCGCATTTTCGAGCGGCATCTGTCGAAACACATAGCCGGCAAGCCGAACATCATCGTCAACAACGTGCCGGGCGCCGGCGGCCTGACCGCCATCAACCAGCTGGGCGTCGGCGTGGGCGTGAAAGATCCCTCGACCACATTCGGCTTCGTCACCTTCAACCCCATGGCGATCCTCGTGGACGATCCCGCGTTGCGGGTGAAGGTGGACGTATTCTCCATGATCGCCGGCGTCGGCGGCTATTATGTCGCCTATGCGCGACGCGATGCGGTGCCCGAGCAAAAGGCCAGCGCCTTCGCGCGCGCCAGCGACATTCACGCCGCAGGCTATGCGCGTTCCTCCGTGCATGACGTGCGGCTTCGTCTTCTGCTCGACCTTCTCGGGCCGAAATATCAGGTCGTGACGGGCTTCCAGTCCACGGGCGCGGTGAACCTCGCCATGGAGCGCAACGAGATCAACTTCATGCTCTCGACGCTGCCGGGCTATGAAAGCCAGGTCGTGCCCAATCTCGTGGACAAGGGCGTTGCGATGCCCCTGTGGCAGATCGGCGCACGCAATGCGAAGGGCGAGCTGACCGGCAGCGAAAAACTGCGCGCGCAAGGCGTGAAGTTCTTCGAGGAAATCTATCAGGAAGCCCATGGCAAACCGCCCGAAGGGCCGCGCTATCGCGCGCTGCAGCTCGTCAATGAATTGCGCGCCCAGCTCGCCCGCGCGATACTGATGCCGCCCGGCGCAAGCCCCGCGGCCGTGGAGGAATTGCGCAAGGCCTTCGACAGCCTCGCCGGCGACAAGGCCTTCATCGCCGAACATCTGAAGATCGTCGGCGAGGAGCCCGTGCTCATTCCCGGCGCGGACGCCCAGCGCCTCGTCACCGATGCGGTGAAAGCGACCGACGCCGAAATGAAGAAGATCCTGAAAGACGCCGCTGGCGTGAACTGACAAAACAGGAAGACATCGCATGAGCCTGCCCGCCCATATCCGCGACGCCATCCAATCCATGGGCGCCGGCGCCGAGCCTGAGCTGAACAAAAAGACCAAGGCGATGTTCGCGCCGCTTATCGAGGCGGGAGAGGACGTGCAGGCCCGCCTCGACGTCGCCTATGGCGCGCATCCGCGCCAGCAGCTTGACGTCTATCTGCCGAAAGAGGCCGTAAAAGGGGCCCCAATCGCCATCTACATCCCCGGCGGCGGCTTCACCGGCGGCGACAAGCGGCAGGATGCGACCTTCTTCGGCAATGTGGGGCGCTTCTTCGCGCGGCGCGGCGTGATCGGCGTGACCGCCAATTATCGGCTCGCGCCGGAGTTCACATGGCCAAGCGCCGCGCAGGACGTGAAGGCCGCGGTCGCATGGGTGAAGGCGCATGCGGCGGAGCTGGGCGGCGACCCTGCGCGCGTCACCCTGTTCGGCCATTCGGCCGGCGCCGCGCATGCGGCCTCTTATGTGTTCGACCCCGACCTGCGCGGCCATGAGGAAATCGCCGCCGCAGTGCTGGCGAGCGGGCTCTACGTGCTGCGCGCCAGCGAAATGCGCCCCAATGTGGCGCAATATTTCGGCAGCGACGAAACCACTTTCGAGCGGCGCTCCGCCGTCTCGCATGTGGCGAACACGCGCATTCCCGTGATGGTGAGCGTGGCGGAGCTCGACCCCACCCCGCTCGCCACCCCCGGCTTTGAGCTCGCCCGCGCGCTCACGCGCCGCGACGGCCATCCGCCGCGATTCCTGCGGCTCGACGACCACAATCATTTCTCCTGCATCTGCAGCATCGGCACGCAGGATGAACGCTTCTCAGGCCCGTTGCTCGACTTCGTGAAATCCGCGGGGCGCTGAACGCGGCGGGCGCGCCTGCGCCATATTGACTGCCGGGCTTACGCCCCTATGTTCCGCTCATCGGAAAACGAGCGGAAACACGATGTCGCAAGACAAGCCCACGAGCCGGTTTCGCGCGCTGCTGGCGCGCAAGACGGTGACGCTGATGCCGGGCGTCGGCGACGCCTTCTCCGCCCGCCTGTGCGCGCATGAGGGTTTCGAAGCCATCATGAGCTCCGGCAACGCGACGTCGGCGACGCGCATCGGCGCGCCCGACGTTGGCCTGCTCACCATGAGCGAGAACGCCGAGAACGCCGGGCGTATCGCAGCCGCAAGCGGCCTGCCCGTCTTCGCCGACGCTGACACGGGATATGGCGACCCGCTCAGCGTGCGCCGCACGGTGATGGAGTTTGAGCGCGCCGGCGTGGCCGCGATCATGATCGAGGATCAGGCGACCCCCAAGCGCTGCGGCATGCTGGACGGCAAGAAGGTGATCCCCGCCGCCGCCATGGAGATGAAGATCAAGGCGGCGCTCGACGCGCGACGCGACGACGCGCTGTGCATCGTCGCGCGCACCGATGCGCGGGCGGTGGAAGGGCTCGAATCCGCCATTCGCCGCGCGCAAGCCTATCGCAAGGCGGGCGCCGACGTGATCTTCGTCGAGGGGCCGCGCACGCTTGAGGAGACGCAGGCCATCGCCCGCGAGGTGGATGCGCCGCTGCTCTACAATGTCACGCCCACCGGCAGCGTGCCGCCACTCGACGCCTCGGCGCTGGAGGCGATCGGCGGCTATCGCCTGTTGTCCTGCTCGGTGTTCGTGCTCCTGTCCGCGATACCCGCGATGCGCGGCTTTCTGCGGAGCATGCGAGAGACCGGCGATCCGGCGAAAGCGGGCGCAGGCGCAGCCAAAATGGCCGAATATCTCGACATATTGGGCTTCGACGATTTTCAGAAAATGGAAGCGCTCTACACGCCCGAGGGCCGTTGACGCGCCGACGTTGAACTTGAAGGAGGAGGGAACCGATGAAGACGTTTCGAGGCGCCGCGTCGGGCGCTGCTTTCATCATGGCGGCGGTCGGCGCGAGCGCGCCCGCCCTCGCGCAGGCGAGCGACGTTTACGCCGGCAAGACGCTGACCGTGCTCGTGGGGCTTGCGGCGGGCGGCTCGGCCGACACGCTGGTGCGCGCCTTCACGCCGCACCTCAAGCGCCATATTCCCGGCGAGCCGAACATCGTGGTGCAGAACATGCCGGGCGCCGGCGGCATGGTCGCCTTCAACTACGTTTACGAAAAGGCGACGCCTGACGGCTCCACTATCATCTTCAGCCTGTGGGATCCCCTCGCGCAGGCGCTTGGCGGACAGGGCCTGCGCGCTCGCTACGACCAATATGAGTTTCTTGGCGGCATCAGCGACCTGCGCGTCAATTACATGCGCATGGACGCCGTGCCCGGCGGCATGAAGACGCCTGCCGACGTCATGAAGGCCAAAGACATCGCTGTCGGCGCCTACGCCAGCACCGACGTCGCGGGCATTCTCGCGCATCTGTCGCTGAAGACGCTCGGCGTGCCCCACAAGGTCGTCACCGGCTATCGCGGCGGCGCCGATGTGTTCCTCGCGCTGCAGCGCGGCGAAGTGCATGTGCACAACACGAGCCTGCCTACGTTCCGCACGCGCAGCAAGGCCTTCATCACCTCGGGCGAAGGCATCGGCCTGTCCTATCTCACGCCGTCCAACGAGAAGGGCGAGTTCACCCGTCGCGCGGACGTGACGGACATGCCCGCCTTCCAGGATCTTTACCGCGAAGTGCACGGAAAGCTTCCCTCCGGCCCGAACTGGGACGCGCTGAACTGGATGGTGCAGCAATTCGGCGAGATCGCCTATGTGGGCCTCGCACCGCCCAAGACGCCCGAGCCTGCGCTCAACGCGCTGCGCAAGGGGATTGAGGCGACGATGGCTGACAAGGCCTTCATCGAGGAATCCACAAAGCGCAACGGCCTGCCGTTTGAATATGTGAGCGTGAAGGACGGCCAGCAGATCTTCAAGGCGCTCTCGAACGTGTCGCCGACCGTGCTCAGCACGCTGCGCGAAACGCTGGGCTCCATGTCCAAGTGAATGAAAAAAGCCCGCCTGAAGCGGGCTTTTGGGGCCGGCGCTCTCGGGCGCCGGCCTTTTTCATGGCGCGACGCCTTACTTCGGCGCCTCGACATTGGCGGCCTTCATGATCGGCGCCCATTTCTGGATCTCGGCGGCCACGAAATTGCGCAAGCCATCGGGCGTGCGGTTCTCGGCGCGCGGCAGGATGGCGCCGATCGATTCCAGCTTGTTCTTGGTGGCGGGATCATCGAGCGCCTTGCGCAAGGCCGCGTTGAGCGTGTCCATGATCGGCTTGGGCGTGCCGCGCGGCGCGAACATCGCGTTCCAGCCCGAGGCCTGGAAAGCAGGCAGGCCGGCCTCGATGGTCGTGGGCACGTCGGGAAGCGCGTCGGAGCGTTCGGGCGTCGCGATGGCGAGCATGCGCACGCTGCCCGCCTTCACATGGGCGACGGTGTGGGGAATCTGGTCGCACAGGAAGTCGTATTGGCCGCTCAGGAGATCGTTGAACGCGGGGCCGGAGCCGCGATAGGCGACCATGGGCGAGCGCGCGCCGATGAGCGCGGTGAACAAGATGCAGGACACATGCGAGGTGGCGCCGATGCCGCCGTGGCCGTTGTTGTATTTATCCGGCGCCGCCTTCACCATCTGGATGAAGGTCTTCAGATCCTGCGCGGGAAAGTTCTTGCGCACCAGCAGGCCGATCGGCGTGTCCGACAATTGGCCGATGTGCTCGAAATCCTTCACCGGATCGTAGCCGAGCTTCTCATAAATTCCCACGCTCGCCGCATGCGTTCCCATCTGGCCAACAAGCAGCGTGTAGCCGTCAGGCGTCGCGCGCGAGGCGCGCAACGAGCCCGTGGTGCCGCCGGCGCCGGCGACGTTCTCGATCACGAGCTTCTGGCCGAGAATGTTCGACATCGGCTCGGCGACGATGCGCCCCACCACGTCCGTGTTGCCGCCAGGCGCATAGGGCACGATGACGGTGATCGGCTGGTTCGGATAGGTCTGCGCCAGCGCCGGCGCGGCGATGCTGGCGAAAGCGGCCGCGCAGGCCAGCGAGAATGAACGCAAACTCATGTGTTGTCCCTTCCTTCCGTCTTCGATCAGGTCGGCAGATAGGCTCCGCCGTTGACATGAATGGTCTGGCCGGTGACGTAACGCGCGTCCGGTCCGCACAGGAACGTCACCATCGCAGCCACTTCCTCCGGCTGGCCGCGACGCCCAAGCAGCGTGGCGTGATGCTTGTGATGATCCGGCTCCTTGGCTGAATGGCCGCCGCGTTGCGTGTCGATGAGGCCGGGCGAAACAAGATTGGCCGTGATCGCATGTTCGGCAAGATCATGCGCAAGACCGCGCGTGAGGCCGCCGAGGCCTGATTTCGCGGCGAGCACGTGCACGCGCTTCTTCGCGCCTGTATAGGCCGACATGCCGCCGATGTTGACGATGGCGCCGCGGCCGCTCGCTTTCAGAAGCGGCAGCGTGGCGGTCGCCGTCAGGAAGGCGCCGTCGAGCGTGACGCCCACCACATGGCGCCATTGCGCATAGGTCATCTCGCCGAAGGGCGTCTCATGGCGCACGGCGGCGTTGTTGACGAGCGCGTCGAGCCGCCCGAAGGCGCCGCCCACCGCATCGCGCAGGCGCGCCACGTCGTCCTCCTTCGTCACGTCGCAGGGCACGGCGAGACCCTTCACGCCGCGCGTCTCGATCTCCTCCACCACGGCGCGCGCGCCGGCGGCGTCCGACAGGGCGGTGATCGCCACATGCGCGCCCGCGTCGGCGAAAGCCAGCGCGATCGCGCGGCCGATGTTGCGCGGCCCGCCGGTGACGAGGGCGACATATCCTTCAAGCTTGCGCATGGTCAGCCTCCCGCCTGCGACAGATCAACATTGGCGCCGTCCGCGATGCGGTTGAGCGCCGCCTCCAGCGCGCCGGCGCGCGCGTCGTCCCAGCCGCCGAAGCGCGCATTGGCGCGGAACTTGGCGAGGATCGCCTCGTTCGTGAGCGGCTCGTGGGCGCCCCCGCGCATATGGGCGCGGCGCTTCTCGACGACGCGGCCATCCTTCAGCGTCGCGCGCAGATGGCCGGTGAACTCGTTGGGATAGGGATTGGCGGGATCGATCACGAAAGAGACTTTCGCGGCGAGCGCGCGGGCGGCCTTGTCCTGCGTGCGCGCGTCGGTGAACTGGCCAAGGCCCGCATCCCCGTCGAGGAAGCCGACCGCCATGCAATAAGGCGTCGAGAACTTGCCCGCATAGCCGTTGGGCGGCGCCTGTTTCAACGCCAGCGGCTCCCACAGGCGATGCACAGTGCCCTCGCCCACCTCGCAGAGAATGGAGACGATGTCGTCGGCCTTCACGCCATCGCGGGCGAGCTCGATGGCGCAATCGACATAGGGTTGAGTCATGGTGCCGCAGGCGAAGGGCTTGAAAGCCACCGTGTCGGTCACCCAGCGCTGGCCGAGCCCGTCGAGCAGATGCGAGAACTCCGGCTTCTTCGACGGGCCGAACGCCCGGTAGAAGCCATGCGCGCCTTCCAGCACCGTGTGCGGCCCCTTGAAGCCCGCTTCCGCGAGAAAGGCCGCGCGCAGGCCAGCCTGCGCCGCCGCGCCCGCATGCATGCGCTTGGTCCAGCTGCCGTCGGCGAGATATTCGATAATGCCGGAGGCGAGCGAACCCGCCGTGCCCATGGCGCGCGCGATCGCCTCCGCGTCGAGGCCGATGGCCGCGCCCACGGCGACCGCCGCCGCCGGCCCGCCGCACACGGCGGTGGGATGGAAACAGGCCTTGTGCATGGCCTGCGGCGTGACAAGCGACATGCGACACATGATCTCCACGCCGACCGCGATTCCCTTCATCACGGCGGCGCCGTCGAGACCCCGCTGCTCGGCTGCGGCGAGCACCGCCGGCACGATCACCGCGCCCGCATGGATCGGCCCGCCCTCGAACGTGTCGTCGAAATCCTCGCCATGGGCGGCTGTGCCGTTCACGAAGGCCGCGTCATAGGCGTTCATCCGCCGCTTGTGGCCGATGGCGGTCGCAGGCCCGTCGGACAGCACGCTGGCGAGACAGGCGCGCACATAATCGGTGTCGCGCGCGGCCACGCACAGGCCGGCGACGTCGACCATCAGCTGGCGGCAGATGTCGCGCGTCTTGGGCGGCAGGCGCGCTCCGTCCACCGCGCCGGCGAATGCGCCGATCTGGAGAGCTGCGGGCGTGTCGAAAACAGGTGCGTCATGCATGCGGATCACGCTTCTTTCGTTGTGGCGGCGCGCGCGTCCATGCGCTCGCGCCAGAGGGAATAGCCGATGAACAGGACCGCCGTGACAAGGAAGCCGACAGCGATGGGATCTTCGAGGAAGATGTCGTGCTCGCCGCCCGAGAGCAGCAGCGAACGGCGATAGTTCGACTCCACCATCGGCCCGAGAACCACGCCCAGAACCGCAGGCAGGAACGGATAACCGCCCTTCGCCATCATCCAGCCGAGGAAGCCGATGCCCATGACGAGGCCGATGTCGAAGAACGAACCGTTGAGCGAATAGACGCCGCTCATCACCAGCAGGAAGACGAAGGCGGCGAGCACGGGGCGCGGACGGTTCACCATCCACATGCACGCCGGCAGGATCAGCATGCCGATCGGGATCTGCGCAAAAATAGCGACGAGCGAGCCGAGATAAAGGCCGGTCACGACGTCGCCGTTCTGCTCGAACAGGCGCGGGCCTGGAATGAGCCCGTGGATCAGCAGGCCGCCAAGCAGAACGGCGGCGGAATTGGAGCCAGGAATGCCGAAGCTCAGAAGCGGAATGAGCGACGCGCTCGCCACCGTATTGTTGGCGGCCTCCGGCGCTGCGACGCCCTCCACGGAGCCCTTGCCGAACTCCTCCGGCTTCTTCGACCAGCGCTTGGCTTCGTTATAGGAGAAGAAGGCCGCGACCGAGCCGCCGCCGCCGGGCAACAGGCCCTCCATAAGGCCCGTGCCGCAACCAATCGCCTGCGGCTTGAACAGGCGCTTCATCATCGGCCAGCGCGGAAAGACGATGCGCACGCCCGTCGCCGCCTGCGTGGCGAAATCGACGCCGCCGGACTGGCGCATCAATTCGCTCACGGCGAACAGGCCGATCATCGCCATCACCGGCTTCACGCCGGCCAGCAGATCGGGCAGGTCGAAGGTGAAACGGTTGACGCCCGACAGCGGATCAATGCCCACCGTCGCCACCATCATGCCGACGAGGCCGGCGGCGAGGCCCTTGAGCAGCGAGCCGCCCGACAGCGAGGCGATGATCGACAGGCCCAGCACGCCCAGCGCGCAATAGGACATGGGCTTGAAGGCGAGCGCGAGGCGCGAGAAAGGCTCGGTGAAAGCGACGAGCGTGAACAGGCCGAAAAGGGAGCCGACCACGCCCGACCAGAGCGAAATGCCCAGCGCCTCTCCGGCGCGGCCCTGCCGCTTCAGCTCATAGCCGTCGATCACCGTGGCGGCGGCGGAATTGGTGCCCGGCGTCTTGATGAGAATGGCGGGAATCGAACCGCCATATTCAGCGCCGATATAGACGGAGGCGAGCAGGACGATCGCCGACATCGGATCAAGCGCGTAAGTGAACGGCAGGATCAGCGCCATGGTGACGGAGGCGGACAGGCCCGGCAGGGCGCCGCCGATGACGCCCCACACAAGGCCCACCAGCGCCGCGGGAATGAGCGGCGTGGCGAACAGCATCGTGAAAATCTGCGCAGCCGAGTCCATCTCAACCCCCGAACACGAAGCCGATCGGCTGTTCGACGCCGAGGAACTTCACGAACATCAGCCAGTAGAACACGGCGCCGCCGACGCTGATCGCCACCAGCCGCCAGTCGAAGGGCAGGCCTTCGTAGCGCATGATGGCGAACAGGGTGACGGCGGAAGCGACGATATAGCCGAACGCCCATGAGAGACCCACGAACAGGGCTGCGCAGGCCAGCACGCCCAGCGCGCGCGGCAGCGTGCCGCCGCGTTCCTGCGCCTCCTCGCCAGCGGGCTCCTGCGCGCGCGCGGGGGCGAGTTGCGCGCGCACGAAAATGGCCAGCGAGACGATGGCGAGCAGGACGCCCAGCAGATAAGGCATACCGCGCGCGCCTATCTCATCGGACAGGGTCGAGTGCGGAATCTGCGCGGAGCCGTAGAGATACAGCCCCGCGAAGATCAAAAGCCCAAGGGCGCCGATTGCATCCTGCCGCATCGCGGACTCCTACTTCAAAACGCCGGTTTCCTTGAGGAAGGCTTCCGTCTCGCGCGCGAATTCATCGACGAGCTTGCCGGCGGCGGCCCCGCCGCGGAAGTCCACGATGAGGCTCTCCTGCGCATAGACCTTCTTGTATTCGGGATCGGCGAGAAGCTGCGGCACAGCCTTCTCCCACACGGCGACCACTTCGGGCGAAAGACCCTTGGGGCCGGCGAGGCCGCGGAACTTGTGCACCACCACGTCGAAGCCCTGCTCTTTCACGGTGGGCATGTCGGGGAAATCGGCGAGGCGCTGTTCGGTGAAGGAGCCGAGCAGGCGCACCTTGCCGCCGGCGAGCTGCGCGCGCAGCTCCTGGATCTCGCCCACGCCCGCATCCAGCGTGCCGTTGAGCACATTGATCATGAGGTCGCCGCCGCCCTCATGCGACACGATGGCCGCATTCACCTTGGCGGCGTTCTTCAACCGCTCCGCCGCCTGACGCTCGAGCGAGGCGGGATTGGCGACGCCAAAGCGCCCGCGCGACTTGCGCGCGTTGTCGATCACGTCCTTCACGCTCTTATAGGGACCGTCCGCGCGCGTATAGAGCACTTCCGGGTCCGCGAAGAAGATCGCGAGCGGTTCGAGGTCGCGGAACGTATGCTGGGGCTTCGACATCAGCGAGGTGTAAATGTATGTCGGCGTGATCGCGTAGAAGATCGAACCAGCGGGCTTCGAGGTCGCAAGCTTCGACATGGCGCGCGCGCCGCTGCCGCCCGACACATTCTCCACGATGAAGGTGGCGTCGATGTATTTGCCGAGATGTTTCACCATCTCGCGCAGGAAGATATCGCTGCCCCCGCCCGGGCTGGAATGAGTGACGAGGGTCACCACCTTATGCGGATAGGGCGCAGGCTGGGCCTGGGCTGGCGCGCTCGGCGCGAAGGCGGCGGCGAACGACAGGGCTGCGAAGGACAATGCGGCTGCAAGCTTCTTCATGACGCTTCTCCCTCTCTGCGGCGAGCCGTGGGCGGCCCGCCTTCCATTGCAAGGCTCTTCAAAAGCGCGCGCCCGATGAGGGCGCGCGCGCTCATCTCAGTGCTTGGGCTCGAACGCCATGATCTGGGCGAGCGAGGCCGCGTCGGCGATGGATTCAATCGTGCGCACGCTGTCGAGCAGGCGCGCCTGCGCGTCGTCAGCCAGCGCACCTTCCGCGCACATGCGGAACTTGCCTTCCAGATCGGCGTCGCTGATCGGGTTCAGCGGGCCGCCGCGATAGCGCTCGTCAGCCCATTGCACGAGCTTGCGGCCGTCCTTCGTGTCAACTTCGATGCGCGAGCGGATGAGATCGTAGCCGCGCGCGTCGATTTCAGGATCGCCCAGGCATTGCGTGCGCTTCTGCATGTCCTGCATGGCGGGCGAGGCGACGAATTCGTCGAGGAATTCGTGGTGGCTCGCGCGGCGCTTGAGGATCATCATCGACAGCAGCGCAGGCATGGAGAACTTCGCCTGCAGATGGTTGACCGCGAGCGGATAGCGGATCGGCTCGAGAATGTTCTTGCCGGCGTAGAAGCGGATCGCCTGCACTTCCTCGGGCTTGAGGTCGTTGTCGATAACGAGCTTCAGCATCGCGTCCATGGACTGGTGCGTGAGAATGCCCGAGGGGAACGGCTTGATCGACACGCCGGGGTCCACGATGGTGAGCGTCTTGCCGAAGCCCTGCGCGGGCTTGGAGGGATCGAAGCCCTCGCCCATCACCGCGAAGAAGCCCCATTGCCCGTCAAGCACGGTCGGGTCGGCGGTGAAGCCGCGCGCGGCGAGCAGCGCGGCGGTGACGCCGTTCTCAGCGGCGCGGCCCACATGCAGCGGCTTCGTCATCGTGCCGAAATTGGCGCGGATGCCTGCGGCGAGCGAAGCGGCGATGCCGAGCGCATGGGCGAGCTTCTCGCCCTTGAGGCCGAGCAGTTTGGCCGCCGCCGCGCAGGCGCCGAACGTGCCCACGGTGCCGGAGGAATGGTGGCCGCGACGATAATGGCGATGCGACATCCATTCGGAGATCTTGCACTCGACTTCGAAACCGGTCTGGAAGGCGAGCATGAAGCGCTTGCCGTCCACGCCGCCCAGACGCTGCGCCATCACGATGGAGGCGGCCAGCGGCGGCACGGAGGGATGGGTGAGCAGGCCATAGACATGGGCCGGATCATGGGAGACCTGCGTGTCGTCCCAGTCGTGCGCATGGCCGGCGGTGCCCAGCACGCGGGCGGCGACGCCAGCGGGCGCCTTACGCTGGCCGCCAGCCAGCAGCAGCGCGTCCTGCCGGCCGCCCTGCTCAATGGCGTCCTCGACGAGGATGTGGACGGAATGTTCCGAACAACCGGCGATCATCACGCCGAGCGTGTCGATCATGCAGCGCTTGCCGACGCGCAGAGCCTCGGCGGGAAGATCGCCATAGCCCACGTCCTCGACGAATTTGATCGCTTCGGCGGTGATCGCGCTCTGCTGTGACATGCTTTGGAGCCTTTCGTTCAGGTGTTGGATTTGTCTTGCGCCGCGCCGTTCGTCTGCGCGGAGATAAGTCGATCGCGCGCGCGCGTGACATGCTGCGTGAACGTCTCGCGCGCGAATGCGGGATCGCGGCGCGCGACTGCGTCCACCATGGCGCGGTGCTCCGCGTTGGAGACCGCAAGGCCGCCGCCCTGCACGAGCGAACGGGCGCGAAAAAGATTGAGGCGTTTCACGAGATCGCGGTAATGGGCGGCGAGAACGGGATTGCCGGCGGCCTCGACGATGAAATCGTGAAAGGAGAGGTTGAGCGGATAATAGGCGTCGAAATCGCGCGCGCGCGCCGCTTCGTCCATGGCGTCAAGGCGCGTGCGCAATTGGGCGATGAGATCGTCGGAGGCGCGGCGGGCGAGCGTTTCGCCCGCGAGGCCGAACAGGGCCGCGCGCACTTCATAGATGTGGGTCGCCTCTTCAGGATCGACCTTGCGCACGAAATAGCCGCGATTGGGAACGGAGACGACGAGCCCCGCCGCCTGCAAGGTGCGCAGCGCCTCGCGGATCGGCCCGCGGCTCACGCCGTAGCGGGCGGCGAGCGCATTCTCGTTCACCCGGCCGCCGGGCGCGAGCTCCCCGCCGAGGATCGCCTTCTCCAGCTCTTTCTCAAGCACGCCGGGCAGCGAGCGCGTGCGTAACACGGTGAGGTCGTCCAACGCGCCCCTCCCTCAAGGCTGCGGCTGACAGGCCTCCTCCCTGCCCGGCCGATTGCAGATTGTCAACAATCGACAGAAGCAGCGGGACGGGATCACGCAGGCTCGCCCGGCGGGGCGTAAGCGCGGCTGTTATGTGCGGGACTTCAGGCGCGCCAGCAAATCGGCGCAGAGCGCGAAGGCGGTCGTCAGCGAGGTCTTGGGATTGTCGGGCGCGGGGGCGCCGGCGATTTCGAACCGGGCCGTCACGATATCTGACAAAATATTGATTTCGTGAATATTTCTAGTGACGCCCGGATCGGCGACCAGCCGCACGCGGGTGGCGTCGAACCCGGCGCCGGCCAGCGCGATCGTGGCCGCGACATTGGCGTTTTGGGGGAAGTCGCGGGCAGCCTGTCGGGCGTCGCCCTCGAAAAAGGCGACCGGGGCGGTCAGGGCAGCGAGGTCGAGGAGGCGCTCCGCCGGCGTGCCGAGCCAGGCCTCAGGCGGCTTGCGGGAGACGTAGAGCACCTCGCGCAGGCCGGCGAGCCGGGCGGCGGCCAGCAGGTCGAGCCCGCCCACAGCGCCCGCGCACAAGCTCCAGCGGGCCCCCGAGGCCCGGGCGGCCGAATCAAGGGCGGCGCGCAGGGAATCGTCCGCAAGCGCGCCGGCGGAGACGATCAGGAAGTCGAGGCCGGCGGCGAGGACCGGGGGGCCGTAGTCGCGCACCGCCCCATGGCCCGCCGCCTCCGCGACCAGCGCCGGCCTGCGGGCGAGCAGGTCGGGCAGGCCCTCCACCACCACCACGCGGCGAGCCAGGGTTCCGGCGAAGGCGTCCAGCGTGGCGTGGGCGCGCCCCTCCGCGCCCTCACGGGCGAGGCAGACGAGCTCCTCCAGCATGGGCGCCTCGCCAGCGGCGACCGCCGCCTCGAGGCTGGCGAGCGTCTGGCGAACGATGGCGCCGAAGCCGATGAGGCCCAGTCTCACGGCGCCTCCGCGGACCGGGGCGTCGAAAAGCGAATCAACGAGCGAACGCAACCCATGGACGTCTTTGCAGCGTTTGCCTTTGCGGCGGTTGGGCCGAAGCCGGGTGCTCCGAACCTATTCCGCGGCGGGGCCGCTCGCAATCGCCGCATCCGCGCTGCGCCCGCTCCAATGGTCTGCGGGGGCGGGACGTCCGAACAGATAGCCCTGCCCCAGCGCGAACCCCGCCTGCGCCAGCCAGTCGCGCTGGTCCTGCGTCTCCACGCCCTCCGCCAGAACCGCGACACCGATGCGCCGGCCGATCTGGGCGATGGCCTCGAGAATGGCCTGCGAGACGCCGTCCTGCGTCGCGCCGGCGACGAAACTGCGGTCCACCTTCACCACGTCGCAGGGGAGTTCGCGCAAGTAAGCGAGGCTCGAAAAGCCGGTGCCGAAATCATCGATGGCGACGCGCACCCCCGCGCCGCGCAAATGCGCAAGGGCGGCGATGGCCTGCCCCGGCTCGCGAATCAGGACGCTTTCCGTGACCTCGACGCTCACCCGCGCCGGATCGACGCCGGCCGCGCGCAGGCGCTCGACGAAACGGGCCGCGAAGCCGGGCTCCACGAGCTGGCCGGAGGAGACGTTGAGCGACACGCCGCAGGCCGCCCCAAGCGCGGCGAGGTCGCGACAGGCGCGCGCCACCATCCAGTCGGACAGGGCGGCGATGTCGCCGCTTTCCTCCGCCAGCGGGATGAACTCATCGGGCGGCACGAGCGCGCCCGCGTCGCGCCAGCGCAGCAGGGCCTCGAAGCCCAGCGCGCGCCCGCTGCGCAAATCGCAGATCGGTTGATATTCCACCTCGAATTCGCCGCGTGCGCAGGCGCCGGGCAGGCGCGCGCGCAATAAGGCCGCGCGCGGGGTCGCAGCGCCGGGCGAAGCCGCAGGCTCCTCGCCCATGAATGAATTCGGCAATGAAAAGCCCTCAATGAATTTCGATGAAACGCGACGCGCGGCAATGGGCACAGAATGACGATGCGCGCGCGCCGCCGCAAGCCGCAAATGCGACGCCAGCTTGCAGGCTCAGGGCGCGAGCCAGTCCTGCGTCCAGCCCGCCTGCGCAGCGCCGGCGTCCGACCAGACGAAGCGCGCGCGCAGATGGCCTGCGTGGAACAGATAGAGCCATTCGATCTCGGCCACTTCGATTTCCAGCGCGCTGAAATTGGCGCGCCCGTCAGCCAGGCGCGCATCCGCGTCTTGAGGGGCTGCGAGGACGGTCGCGGGCGCCTGCGGCTGGGCGTAGCAGGCGCGGCTCTGGGGCCGCGAACCGTCCCAGAAAGCCTGCGCCTGCGCGGCGTCGGGCGGCGACAGGCGCGCCGCGCCCGCAAGGCGCAGCTGGATCTTCGTGCGCGGATCGTAGACATGCGCGCTCACCCACGGATCGCGGGCCAGATCCGCGACCTTGGCGCTGCGCCAGTCGGTGTGGAAGCGCAGGAGGCGGCGGGCCGGATCGACCGCGCGCAGCACCATGGCGCGCAGCCGCGGCCGCCCGTCCGCGCCCGCATTGGCCACGACAGGGGTGTGGAAGGCCGAGCGGCGATCGGCCGCCCCGCGGGCGAGCAAGGCCCAGGCCTCGCGCAGGCTCGCGCCCAGATCGTCGTAGAACGGCGGCGGCTCGAGAGAATTCATAAGGGCCATACGCGCTTTGACGAAAGAAGGATCAGGCCGCGCGCGCGAATGCGCCCGACTGGCACGCGGGTCGCATTGGACTGCGAGCGCGCGGCGACCCCCCGCCGTCCGCCCCGGCACAGGAGATCAAGATGCACGCAGGACAGAAAGTGCGCCTGAAAGCGGACTCCCGGCTCGTCGCGGATCGCGGCGTGCCTTCAAACTGCGAGGGAATCGTGATTTGCGCCTATGAAACGCGCGCGCCGGGCGCCGCCAAGGGCGTGCGGGCGGACGTGCGATTCGAGGGCCGCGTGCTGTGGGGCGTGCCCTCCGACCAGCTCGAGCCGGCGCGGGACGCGCGCGCCGCCTGAGCCGCCCGCCCGAATCTTGCGCAATTCGCCGCTCCTGCGCGCAAGGCGCCTAAAGAGCGGGCGGCGACCTATTCCGCCGGCTGCGGGGCCGGCGCCTTCATGCCCACCAGCATGGTGGCGATGCCCATGAAGGAAAAGGCGGCGGACAGCCAGAACACGTAATTGGGCCGCCCCATGTCCACCATGAGCCCATAGGCGATCGGCCCGATCACCTGCCCGCAGGAATAGCCCGTGGTGACGAAGGCGAACACCGTGCCCACGCTCACGGCCCCGGCCGCATGGCGCACTGAGACGTCGCGCGAGGCGTTGACGAGGCCGCGCATACCGCCCGAGACGCCCAGCAGACCGACGGCGAGCGCGTAGGGAATCGCGGCCACGCCGACCACGGCCACCGCCACGCCCGACACCGCGAAACAGATCGCCAGCACCGTCTCCTGCGAGGAGACCTTGTCGGCCACATAGCCGCCGGGCAGGACCGCGAGCATCTGCGCCGCCTGATAGATGGTGAGCGCGACCGCGGCGGCCGCAAGCGGCGCGCCATAAAGCTCATGCAGCGACACGACGGAGAAATGCACGATCCCGGAATTGGCGGCCGAGGAGAACATGTAGAAGGCGAAGAGCGAGAGAATGCGCGGAGAGCCCAGAAGCAGGCGCCATTGCGCCGCGCGCGACTTGCGCGCAGGCGCAGTCGTCCCCTCGTACCAGGCGCCAGGCGCCAGAGCCATCACCAGCGCGAAGACAACGCCCAGCGCGCCGGCAGCCCGCAGCGCAAGCGTCCAGTCTCCATAGGCGGCGATGAGCGCAACGAAAGGCGGCGCGGCGAGAAAGCCGAGATTGCCGGCGAGCGCGTGAACCGAGAGCGCGCGACCAATGCGCGAGGGACTGACCGCAGCGTTCAGGATCGTATAGTCGGCGGGATGGAACACGCTGGAGCCAAGCCCGCCCAGCGCCATGGCGAAGGCGAGGCCCCAAAAGCCCGTCACGTAGGCGGCGAGGAAAATCGCGATCGCGTTCACGAACAGGCCACCGATCAGCACGACGCGTCCGCCCAGACGATCGACAAGGAAGCCCATCGGCGTCTGCATCGCGCCGGTGACGACCGCATAGATCGTCACCGTCAGGCCCATGTCCACATAATCGAGGCCGAGATCCTTGCGCAGCAGCGGGAACAGCGGCGGCACGCACAGCATGTAAAAATGACTGAGCATATGCGCGAAGCTGACGAGGCCGATGATCGGCGCGTCGGAACGCGGGGCCTGAGCTTCTTCCTGCATGCGATTGTCCTTCCGTAAGCGCCGCAAAGTGCGTCCAACGCGCGCCGCTGTCCAGCCCCCATAGCGGGACGCGCCGGACGAGAGCTGACCTTCGCCTTGCATGCGGCGGGTTTTTGCGGTCTCATCAAACCAACGAAAAGATCGGGAGGACGTCCGCGGACTGTTCCGCGCAAGGGCACGCATGATCGCATCATTCTGATCGCCGCTTGCCCCTCGCCCTTTCTATTCGTCGCACGCCATCGCCGCCGCCGCGCGGCCTCACGGGGACGAAACATGCACGCGCCGCAGATCAACGAACGCCAGCGCCGCCTGATGGAGGCGGAGTTCCCCACGTTCTCCGACGCGGAAATGACGCGCCGGCGCTCGGCTGTTGCGGAGCTCATGACGCAGGCGGGCGCGAAGGCGGTCCTGTTCTCCGGCGGCGACCGCAAGGGCTCGGCGACGCAATGGCTGACGGGCTGGCCCAGCACCAGCGGCCATTTCGTCATCTTCACCCCCGGCGCGCAGGACGTGCTTTATGTGAAGAACCCGAACAACGCCGCGCTCGCGCGCGTGCTCTCGCCGCAGACAGACGTGCGCTGGGGCGCGGAAGGCAGCCAGACCCTCGCGATCCGCGAACTCGTGAAACGCACAGGCGCAGGCGCCAAGGTGGGCGTGCTTGGCTCCTACGGACACGGCCTGCACGAAAAGCTCGTGGAGGCGGGCCTCACGCCGGTGGATCTCAACCGGGGCTACACGCGCCTGCGCATGATCAAGAGCGCGGAGGAGCTGGAATGGCTGGGCATCGGCTGCGCTCTCACCGATCTCGCCGTGGAGGCGCTGGAGCGCGAGACGCGGCCGGGCATGAGCGAATACGAACTGGGCGACGTGATCGAGCGCGCCTATGCGCCGCTGGGCGGGCTGACGCAAATTCACTACACCGGCGTCACCTCCATGAGCGCGCCCGAATGCTGCGTGCCCTCGCAGATCGCGCGCAACAGGAAGGTGCGGCAGGGCGACATCGTGTTCACCGAAATCGCCGTCTCCTTCTGGTCCTATCCCGGACAGATCCAGCGCTCCATCGCGGTGGGCGCGGAGCCGACGCCGCTTTATCGGGACCTCCATGCTGTCGCGCAGGAGGCCTATGACGCGATTTTCAAAAAAGTGCGCGCAGGCGCGCATGTGGAGGAATTGCTCGACGCGGCCTCCTGCATCGCCGCGAAGGGATTCACCATCTGCGACGATCTCGTGCACGGTTATGGCGGCGGCTATCTGCCGCCGATCCTGGGCACGCGCGAACGCCCCTCGGCGGCCGTGCCCGACATGCGGCTTGAAGAGAACATGACGATCGTGATCCAGCCGTCGGTGATGACGCTGGACGGCAAGGCCGGCGTGCAGACCGGCGAGATGGTGCGCGTCGGCAAGGACGGCGCGGAACGCATGCACAAGGCGGCGCCCGGCTTCCGGCGCTCAGCTTGAAGGAGGACTGAAATGCGTAAAGCAGCATTCGCGGCGGCGCTTGTCGCCTTCGCCGCGCCGCAGACAGACATGAGCGCGCGCGCCGACTTCAACCTCGCGGGCAAGACGGTGAACGTGACGGTCGCCGGCGGCGTGGGCGGCGGCGTCGATCTCTACGCCCGCCTGTTCATCAATTACCTGCGCCTCTATCTGCCGGGCCAGCCGAACATGGTGGTGCAGAACCTGCCCGGCGGCGGCGGTTTGCAAGGCGTGCAGAACGTCTACAACATCGGCGCGAAGGACGGCACGTCCATCGGCGTCACGCCCGCAGGCCCGATCAAAGAGCCGCTGATGGGCAACAGCAAGGTGAATTACGACCTGCGCAACTTCCGCTGGGTCGGCAGCATGACCTCGGAAGACACCGTGTGTCTCGTCTGGCATACGTCGCCGGTGAAGAACGTCGATGACGCGCGCAAGCGCGACGTGCCGATCTCCGCCACCGGCGCGGCCTCCAACTCCACGCTCGGCCCGCTGCTGATGAACGATCTTCTGGGCACGCGCTTCAAGCCGATCTCGGGCTATGACGGCGGCACGTCCATGCTGGCGGTGGAGCGCGGGGAAGTGGACGGACGCTGCGTGACGCTGAGCTCCGTGCAGGTGGGGCAGCCGCGCTGGCTCACCGAAAATCTTGTGCGGATTCTCTTCACCGTCTCGAAGATGGAGGGCGTGAAGGAAGCCGCCGGCGCGCCCTACGCCCGCGATCTCCTGAAGACGGACGCGGAGCGCGCCGCCTATGATTTCTTCGGCGCCTCCGACGAAATCCAGAACCCCTATTTCCTGCCGCCCGGCACGCCCGACGCGGTGGTCAACGGCTATCGCGCCGCCTTCATGAAGGCGATCAACGATCCCGCCTATGTGCAGGAAGCCACCGCGCGTCGCCAGCGACTTGAACCGCTCGACGGCGCGGCGGTGGAGAAGGTGATCGCCTCCATGTACGCCACGCCGCCGGAGGTGATCGAACGCGTGAAGCGCGCCACTAGCCTCGCCGGCGGCGGCAAGTAGAAGAAGGCGAGCGGCGGCTCGAACCCCGCCGCTCGGACCGCCGCAGCAGCCGCCCTGCGGCTATTCGTCGAAGCCGGTCGCGACGGCGCGTCCGGCGAGATCGATCCAGACCCGCTCGGAGCGGAAGGGCTTGCCGGCGATGCGGTCGACGAGCCAGTCGGCGAGCAATGTGTTCTTGTCCTCGCCATTGTCCGCGCTCGGCGAATCTCCCACGCCGTGATTGGCGCCCTCATAGATCACCAGACGCTTGGGCGCCTTGATGAGCTTGAACAGATTCTCCGTGTGCTCGATGGGCGAGAGCTGATCGTTCTCGCCTGCGATCGCCATATAGGGGCACGTGATCTTCGGCGCGACCGGGCGCAGGTCGATCTTCTTGCAGAAGGCGTCGAAGGCCGCTTCGTCCTCATAGCCCGACATGAACATGAAACGCGCCTTGAAGGTCGGCGAGGCGAGATTGAAGATCGTGTTGCAGCCGGGCTCCTGGCATACGCCGGTCACCGCATAGCCCTTGATCTTGTCGCCCAGCGCAGCCGCCGCCACCGTGCCGAAATAACTACCGAAGCTCGAGGAGCGGATGGCGAGACGGTCCATGTCGATATGGCCGTGCTGCGCAAGCCAGCCGTGGATCGCGAGGCCCGCGTCACCGAAATTGCTCTCGGTGAAGAAAATCCCGCGCGACGCCGATTCCGCCTGTCCCGGACCGTCCACCGCGAGCACGCCGAGGCCGCGCGCCAGAAAGCGGTCGCCATAGATGGAGACCATGTTCTCCTTGCTGCCGTCCATGCCGCCGATGGAGATCACGCAGCCGAACTTTTCGCCCGGCGCGGGCTTGCGCGGCAGATGCAGATAGGCGGGAAGCGATTTGCCCTGGAAGGGAATCTCGACCTTCTCGATATGATGGGGCGCGTAGCGGATGAACTTCGCATAGCAGGCGTTCATCTCTTTTTCGCTGGCGTGCAATTCCTCGCTCGCCTCAAACAGCGGCCAGCAGGAGGAGGCCCACAGAAGCGCTGCGGCGATGTAGCTTTCGGCGGCGGTGACGAGGCGGCCCTCGTTCTCATAGGCGAGCGCCTTGGCCTGACGCTTGCGCGCCATGGAGGCGAACTCGCGATGGATGTCGTCGAACTTCTTGATGCGCCGCGCGACGGCCTCGAAATCCTTCTCCGCGACCTCGCCGCCCGGCTTGCTCTTGGAGGCGATGCGGTTCTGGTCCCAGTTGACGCCGATGGTGCGGATCACCGCGTCGAGCAGCCAGCGCTGCTCCTGCCATCTGCGGATACGCCCTTCGATCGCGGCGCTCGCCATGTGGTCTCCTCCCGATTTTATTGTTTAAAGACGCTTGCGCGACGTCTTTCGCACAAGCAGGGCGCTTGTGAATACGCGCGCGGAAGGGTTCCGCGCGCGTTGGAGTCTCAGAGCAGGCGAGCCGGCCCGCCCATGCCTCACCAGGACTTTTCAACCGGATTGGCGATGGCTTCCTCAAGCGGATCGGCCGGACGGAACATGGTGGCCGGACGCAGGCGGCCGTCGGGGCCGATCTGGTCCATCTCGCAATAGATCTCGAACTCGTAGCCGTCGGGATCGAGGAAATTGATGCTGGTGTTGCAGCCCGCGCCCTTGCGGCCCTCGAAGACGATCGGGATGTTGTTGGCCTTGAGATAGGCCTTCGCCTTCTTCAGCACCTCGACATTGTCGACCTCGAAAGCGAGATGCTCCATCTGCAGGCCGCCGGCCATGTCGCGCTTGGGCGCCTTGCCGGCCTTCATGGGGCGCAGGCCGATGGCGTGATGATCCGCGCCGCAGCGGAAGAAGACCATGCCGTGCCGATTGCGGTCGGTCTCCTCAAAGCCCATCACTTCCTTCCAGAACTTCACGGTGCGCTCGACGTCGCTCACCTCATAGACGAAGTGGCCGAGCTTGTTCACCTTGATCGGAGATGAGCCGGTGTATTCGTCGGGATGATATTTCTCGACGTCATAGACCTCTTCGCGACGAGAGGCGGTCCTTTCGTGAATTCCCATGGCTGTCCTCCGAACGAATTCGCTGGCGCCGATTGTATCGGCTTGCGCGCCCGCGCGCAGCCCCCGTCGGGCGACCGCGGCAGGCGCTTCCCGATCAAGTGTCTGCGCGTCTAGCGGATTGTCAAGGCGAGGCCCGGGCGGGGCCGGCGCCTTCGCCGGGGGTCAGAAACCAGCGGCGCGCGCGAGCGCGGCGTCCGCGCCGCCGGGAGGCTGCGCGCCCGCCCAGGCGACGAAATGGTCCGGGCGCACCAGCACAAGCGGCGCCGCATAGGCCTGCGCGGCGGGTGAGCCGGCCGTGTCGCGCAGGACCTTGAGCGGCAGGCCGCGCGCGCGGGCAGCCGCCTCGAAGGCCGCGACCTCGGCCTCGGGCGCGCCCAGCGCCAGCAGCGTGAAGCCCTCTCCCAGCTCGTCATAGACATTGACGCCGCCGGCGAGGGGCTGGGGCGCGAGATGGTGGCCTGCGCGGGCGCGGAACGCGTGCTCGCCAACCGCGCCCGATTGCGCGCCCGGCGGACCGAAGACGATGGGCGAGCCCTCGTAATGGGGCTCGAAGCCGTAGATCTCGGCCTCCACGCCCTGCTGGCGCTTGCGCCATGCCGCCTCGAAGCCGGCCTTGTCGCGCGCGGGATCATGCGCGCGCAGGAAGGCGCGGTCGGAATCGATGTATTTCTGGATGAAGTCGCGCGCGGTGGAGGCGAACACCGGCCGACGCTCGGCGTCGTAGGATTCGAGCAGGTCGGGGCCGGCGCCTCCGCGCAGGGCGGCGGCGAGCTTCCAGCCCAGATTGCGCGCGTCCTCGAGCCCCGTGTTCACGCCATAGCCGCCATAGGGCGGATGGGAATGGGCCGCGTCGCCCGCGATGAAGACGCGCCCTGCGCGGTAGGAATCCGCAATCGCGATGCGCAGGTCCCAGAAGCCGATATGTTCGAACTCGCACGCGAAGGGCGCGCCGACCGCCCGTTCGAGATAGGCGTGGAAATCGAAATTGTCGCGCGTCGTGCCCACGGGCACGGGCGCGTGGAAGAACCATGTGTCGCCCGTGTCCACGCGGCCGAAAAACAGCCAATAGCCGTCGAGATCGGGGTGGAGGACGTTGAAGAACGACTTGCCCTTGTAGCGGGCGAGCAGACGATTGAGCTCAGGCGCGCGGAAGACGAGCAACACCATCAGCTTGTCGTGATCGTTGCGGGTCTGCGCAATGCCCGCCTGATCGCGCACGAGCGAGCGCGCGCCGTCGCAGCCCACCACATAACGCCCGCGCAGGACGCGCCGCGCGCCGTCGCGGTCGGCGATTTCGACCTGCGCGCCGTCGGCGTCCTGGGTCACGCGCTCGCATGTCCAGCCAAGCAGCGACGTGATGGCGGGAACCTGCGCGGCGCGGGCCCGCAGGGCGGCCTCAGTGGAATATTGCGGCAGACGCTCGTTGTCGCAAACGTAATAGGGGCGCACGAGCGCGCGCTGATACCAGTCGTAATGATAATCGCTGAGCAGCGACCCATAGGCGGTGAGGCCGCCGATGCCGAACTCAACCGGGATCGGGGCCGCGGCGCGCACCTCTTTCTCAAGACCCCAGGCGCGGAAATGCTCCATGGTGCGCTGGGTGAGGTTCTGGCCCTTGGGGATCGGCTGGGGCGTGACGTAACGCTCCACCACGACGCAGGCGACGCCCCGCAATCCCAGCTCAAGCGCGAGCCCGAAACCCACCGGCCCGCCCCCGACGATGATCACCTCGGTCTCGCCGTCCTGCCGCGCCACACCCATCGCCACGTTAAGCTCCCTGCTTGCGCCGCTTTCGCCAGCGCCCTATTCCGATGCGCGCTTGTACGCCATCCGCGCTCGCGCGAGACCGGACGCGCCCGCATAGCGAGAAAGACCCCGACGCATATGAACGCCAAAGCCTTCGCTCTTCTCTGCGCGACGATGACAGCCGGCTGCGCCGGCCTCGACGCGCCGCCGTCGCGCGCGCGGCCCGACGTGGTGGCCGAAATCAACGCCCTGCGCAAGAGCGCAGGCCTCGCGCCCGTTCAGACGCTCGACCTGCCCATGACGAGCGCGCGCGCGCGTGGGGCGTGGTCCCATCGCAATGGGAACCTCGCCGCAGGCCATGCGGGCTTCGGCGCGGACGTGATGAGCGCGAACACGCCCGGCGCATGGGCGGGCGAAAATCTCTATCGCGGCCCCGCGCGCTCAAGCGCGCAGGAGATCGTGGAGACGTGGAGCGCGAGCCCGCGCCACAAAAAGATCATGCTGCACCCCGGCGCGCAGGCCTGTTCGGCCGCAAGCAGCGCCGACGAGCGGCTGGCCGTGGTCGCGCTCACCTGCGCGGGCGATCCCTGAATCCCACGCCCGCTTGGGAGACGGCCCACCAAAGAAAAAGGGCGCCCGAAGGCGCCCTTTCGCATGATTTGCGCGAATCGCGCGCGATCAGCTCCAGCTCAGATCGTGCAGACGGAACGGCGTGGTGCGGATGCGCTTGCCGGTCGCCGCGAAAATCGCGTTGGCGACGGCGGGCGGAACCGGCGGGCCCGCGGGCTCGCCCATGCCGCCCCATTTCTTGCCGCCGGTGAGCGCGAAATGCGCCTCCACTTCCGGCGCCTGATCGATGCGCAGGATGTTGTAGGAGTCGAAGTTCGTGTTCACGAAACGGCCGTCGCGCATTTCGAGGCCGCCGTACCAGGCGTGGGACAATTCATAGATCGCCGCGCCCTCGATCTGCTCGGTGGCGCCGCGCGGATTGATGACATGGCCGGGGTCCACGACGATGACGAGCTTCTCGACCGTCAATTGGCCGCGCCGGCTCACAGTGACCGTGGCGCAAGCGGCCGCGATCGTGCCGTGACACTCAACCGCGGCGACGCCCATGCCCTCGCCCTTCTTGAGGTCGGTGCGGTAGCCCGACTTCTCCTTCAGGGTCTTGAGCACGCGCTGCCAGTCGTCCTTGCCCTTCGTCATCTCGATGCGCCAGTCGAGCGGATTCCAGCCGCCGGCGAGCGCCATCTCGTCCGCGAAGGATTCGATCATGAAGCCCGTCTGGTTGGCGCCCGGCGCGCGATGCGTCGAGCTCGGCACATGGGTGTCGAGGTTGTGGCGCTCGTGATGCCGCAGCGGGATGTTGTAGGGCATGGTGGCGATGCCGTAGTCGGCGGTCGCCGGGCCCCATTGGTTCGCCTTGTCGAGCGAATACCAGGCCGCGCGGGTGGTGATCGCCTCCGGCAGGCCGTTTGCGCCGATGGAGGCGCTCAGCCGCGCCGCGGACATGGGACGCTGCTTGTCCTGCGCGACGTCCTCCTCGCGGCTCCAGAGCACCTTCACGGGGCGCTTCAGCCGCTTGGACAATTCCGCCGCCTGGCGCGTCACCGCAGTGCCGCCCGCGCCATTGCCGCCGAAGCCGCCGCCGAGGAACATCGTATGACCGTAGACGTCCTTTTCGGGAACGCCGAGTTGATTGGCCACGAGCTGGATGGCGACCGACTGGTCCTGCGTGGGCGACCACACGTCCACACGGCCGTCCTGCACATGAACCGTCGCGTTGATCGGCTCCATGCGAAGATGCGCCTCGAAGGGACGCTCGTAATCGGCCGCGACAACTTTCTTGGAGGCGGCGACGGCTTCCACCGCCTTGACGTCCTCCTTCGTCATCGTGCCCTTCTCGCCGAGCATTTTCGTCGCGTTCGCGGAATGCCAGGCGTTATTGAGCTTGCCGGCCTCGCCCGCCTCCCATTCGATCGGCAGGAGGTCTAGCGCGGTCTTCGCGCGATACCAGCTGTCCGCCACCACCGCGACCGCGTCCTGCAGGTCGGGCTGGCCGCGCTTGCCGGGCACGGCGCGCAGCTCATAGGCGCCGATGATTCCGGGACGGTTCTTGATCGCGTCGAAGTTGAAGCTCTTCAGCTTGCCCCAGGGCACGGGGCTCGCCTTGACGGCCGCATAGACCATGCCGGGCAGGCGCGTGTCGATGGAATATTGCGCGCTGCCGTTCACCTTGTGAGGGATGTCGAGGCGCAGAACGTCCTTGCCGAGCAGCCACCAGTCCTTCGACTGCTTGATCGCCGGCTCTTCCGCAAGCTTCACGCCGGCGGCGGCGGTGGCGAATTCGGCGTAGGTCGCGCGACGCGCGCCGGAGGTGAGCACGCCCTGTTTGGCGACCACCTGCGCGCGCGGCACGCCCCAGGCCTGCGCGGCCGCTTCCTTCAGGCGCTCACGCGCCGAGGCGCCCGCCTGCATGATGTGAGGATGCTGGCGCCAGACAAGCTGCGAGCCGGCGGTGAACATCGTCACATATTCTTTGTTGTTGCGCAGATGGCGGTTGGGATCGGCGAACACCGCCTGCACCTTCGACCATTCCACGTCGAGTTCTTCGGCGATCATCAGCGCCACGGAGGTCATGCCGCCCTGACCCATTTCCGTATGGGGCACGCGGATCGTCACCGTGCCATCGGGATCGATGGCGAGCCATGCGTTCACCTCGACGCCCTTGGTGGGCGTGGTCCAGGGACGCGATTCGGTCTTGGCCGCATGGGCGTCGGGCATATGGAAGCCCAAAACCAGGCCGCCGGCGGCGCCGACGGACGTATGGATGAACGCGCGGCGGGAGAGATTGACGTCGGTCATGATTGCCTCCTCCTCACGCGCCGGAGATCTGCGAGGCGCGGCGGATGCCGGCCTTGATGCGCTGATAGGTGCCGCAGCGGCAGATATTGCCCGCCATGGCCTCGTCGATCTGGCGATCGGTCGGCTTGGGGCTCTTCTGCAGGAGGGCGGCGGCGGACATGATCTGGCCGGACTGGCAATAGCCGCACTGGGGCACGCCAACTTCGCGCCAGGCCTGCTGAACCGGATGGCTGCTGTCCTTGGAAAGGCCCTCGATGGTCGTGACCTGCTTGCCGACGACGGCGGAAACGGCCGTCTGGCAAGATTTCGTCGCCTGTCCGTCCACATGCACGGTGCAAGCGCCGCAGCGCGAAATGCCGCAGCCGTAGTTGGTGCCGGTGAGTCCCATCGCGTCGCGCAGGACCCACAGCAACGGGGTTTCAGGCTCGATGTCCACGGAATGGGACACGCCATTGATGGAGAGGTTGATCGCCATGGAGCGTTTCCTTCGATTGCGGCCCCTTTTCATGGGCCCTGAGATTAAGCTATTGCTTGCCGCGAAAATTGGCAATCCGCTCCCTGAGAGCGGGCGGAAAGAAACCACAAGGAGGATCGAGCCCGATGAGGCGCGCGCTTGCTTTCGTCGTCGTCGCCGGACTGGCCGGACTGGCCGGGGTCGCCGGCTTCATCTTCGCCACCGGCAAGCCGGAGATCGCGCCGGCGCGCGAGGTCAAGGACTACGGGCGCAAGGTCGTTTCGCAGGGAGAGACCCTCGCGGCGCTTGGCAGTTGCGCCTATTGCCACACGCGCGACGGGGGCAAGCCCTTCGCCGGCGGCCGGGCGATCGAAACGCCGTTCGGCACGCTCTATTCCAGCAACATCACGCCCCATAAAGAGAGCGGGATCGGCCAATGGTCGCTCGCCGCCTTCACCCGGGCCATGCGCGAGGGCGTGAGCCGCTCCGGCGCCTATCTCTATCCCGCCTTCCCCTACGACCATTTCAGCCGCGTCAACGACGAGGACATCGAGGCGCTCTACGCCTATTTCATGCAGGGCGTGTCGCCGCAGGCCGACAAGACGCCGGCCAACGCGATGTCGTTTCCCTTCAACGTGCGGCAAGGCCTCGCCGTGTGGAACGCCCTGTTCCTGAAGCCCGAGGCGCCGAAACCCGGCCCCGGTCAGGACGCGGAATGGGCGCGCGGCGCCTATCTGGCCGAAGGGCTCGGCCATTGCGGCGCATGCCATTCGCCCCGCAATGCGCTCGGCGCGATCGATGCGAAACGCGCCTATGCGGGCGCCTTCGTCAACGGCTGGTACGCGCCCGCGCTCGACGCCTCCTCGCCGGCGCCCATTCCATGGACCAAGACCGCGCTCGTGAATTACCTCATGGACGGGTGGGACAAGCACCACGGACTCGCCGCCGGTTCGATGGGTCCGGTCTCGAGCAATCTGCGCGACCAGAAGGAAGACGACATGTTCGCGCTCGCCGCCTATGTCGTCTCGCTCGCCGGCCCCGCGAAATCGCCGCAGGCGCAGGCGGAGGCCGAACGCAAGGCGATGGCGCGCGTGGACAAGACCGAGTGGGATCCCGCCCGCGACAACGCGCCGCCCAACGAAATCGCCGACCCCGGCCAGCGCCTGTTCCAGACGCGCTGCGCGGAATGCCACAAGAAAGGCGGCAAGCCCGCGCCGCTCGCGCTCAACAGCGCCCTCAACCTGCCTGACCCCACCAATGTGGTGCGCGCGACCTTCGAGGGCATCAAGCCGCCGCAGGGCGCGCTCGATCGCTCCATGCCCGCCTTCCGGAACCAGATCACCGAAGCCGACATGGTGGCGGTGGTGAAGTTCATGCGCGCGCGCTTCACCGAGCGCGAGCCGTGGGCCAATCTTGAGGAGATCGTCCGACGCGAGAGCCAGCGCCGATAAGAGCGGGCGCGCAGGCGCCGCACCTCAGCCGGCGCGGCTTCATCGCCGCCGGAGCGGGCGCGCTCGCCTGCGCCCTGCCGGGCTTGAGCCGCGCGCAAAGCGTGGACGTGCGCGGGCGCGGATACGACCCGCTGTGGCGCGACGCCGAGGAGGCGATCGAGGCCTTTCTCGGCCGCGGCCCCTATCTCAGCGAAGGCGCGCTTCTGCGCACGCCCGACCATGTGGACAATGGCGCCTCCGTGCCCATCACCATCGAAATCGACAGCGCGATGACGCCGCAGGATCACCCCCGCGTCGTCCATGTGCTCGCCCACGCCAATCCCAATCCACAGGTTCTCTCGGCCTGGTTCACGCCGGAATGCGGGCGCGCGGCCTTCACCACGCGCATCAGGCTCGAGAAATCGCAGACGGTCACCATGGTCGCGCAGATGAGCGACGGCCGGCTGCTCAGGCGCGACGCCGAGGTGGAGATCGTGGTGGGCGCCTGCGCGGACGACGGATCGGGCACGATCCAGGACGTGGCGAACTTCAAGCCGGTCTCCCGGGTGAGCGCGCCCGAACGCGCGCGGGCCGGCGAGATCGTGACCATACGCGCGCTGATCTCCCACCCGATGGAGACCGGCCTGCGGCTCAACGCGGTCGACGATTGGGTGCGCCAGCGCATCATTTCAAGCTTCACATGCGCCTATGGCGGCAAGACGCTGTTCCGGGCGCGGCTTTACCCTTCCGTGGCGGCCAATCCCTTTTTCGAGTTCCATTGCCGCGCCACCCATGACGCGGCGCTGGATTTCGCCTGGTACGACACGAGCGACCTGACATTCCGCAATCAGGCGCGCCTGACAGTCGCCTGACATCGGGACTTGGCTAAAATCTCTGATCGGATATTCTTTGCGGCAAGCTGCGCGCGGGCGGGTTCGCCCCTGACAAGACCGCGGCGGCGCCAAGGAGGGAACCATGAAATTGACGCTCAACGTCAACGGCGCGACCCATGAGGTCGACGTCGAGCCGGAAACGCCATTGCTCTGGGTGCTGCGCGACACGATCGGCCTCACCGGCACCAAATACGGTTGCGGCATCGCCGAATGCGGCGCCTGCATGATCCATCTCGACGGACAGGCCACGAAGTCCTGCAACCTCAACGCGGCCGCCGCGGCCGGCAAGAAGATCGTCACGATCGAGGGCCTTTCGAAGGACCGCAGCCATCCCGTGCAGAAGGCGTGGATTGAAAACACCGTGCCCCAGTGCGGCTATTGCCAGTCGGGCCAGATCATGTCCGCCGCCGCGCTGCTGCAGAAGAACCCCAAGCCGACCGATCGCCAGATCGACGAAGCGATGGCGGGCAACATCTGCCGCTGCGGCACATACATCCAGATCCGCGAGGCGATTCACGCCGCCGCGAAGATCGGCGCGTGAGGGAGGCGATCCACATGACCAACGTCGATCTTTCCCGCCGCGCCTTCGTCACCAGCGCGCTCGCCGCCGGCGGCGGCCTGATGCTGGGCTTCCACGTACCGGTCGCGCAGGCGGCCAATCTCGTGATGAGCGACGCCTCCAAGGCGCCTGCGGAAGGCGCTGAAATCAACGCCTGGCTCACCATCGACCCCAAGGGCGTGGTGACTGTGCGCGTGCCCCACACGGAAATGGGCCAGGGCGGCATGACCTCCGTCGCGCAGCTCGTCGCCGAAGAGCTGAACGTGCCCTGGAAGGACGTGCGCGCCGTGCTGGCCGACGCCCACAGGCATGTGAACCGCGGACAGGAATACAAGGACATGTCCACGGGCAGCTCCAACCTGGTGCGCAACCGCCATCCCCACATCATGCAGGCGGGCGCCTCCGCGCGCGAGCGTCTGCGCGAAGCGGCCGCGCAGAAATGGGGCGTGCCGCGTGAGCAGGTGAAGGCCGAACAGGGCATGCTCTCCGCGGGCTCGAACAAGGCCACATACGGCGAGTTCGCCTCAGCGGCCGCGAATGTGAAACTCGCCGAAGAGCCGAAGATCAAGGCCTATGGCGACTGGTGGCTGCTGGGCAAGGACATCCCGCGTATGGATGTCGCCGTTAAGGTGGACGGCAGCGCGCTCTATCCCATCGACGTGCGCGTGCCCGGCATGGTCTATGCGGCCGTCAAAGCCTGCCCCGTGCCCGGCGGCAAGGTGAAGGGCTTCGACGCCGCCGCCGCGAAAGCGCGCCCCGGCGTGCTTGCGGTGATCGAGCTGAAGCAGACGAAGGACAAGCTCGCAAACAGCGACATGCGCAGCGCGATCGCGGTTGTGGCCGATTCCTTCTATCGCGCGAAGACCGCGCTCGATCTCGTGAAGATCGACTGGGATCTCGGCGCCGGCGCCTCGATGAGCTTCGCCTCCATGGACAAACAGGCCGTGGAGCTGATGAGCAAGGAGGGCAAGCACGTCGAGGAAGTCCGCGGCGATCCGCGCCCGATCCTCGCCGCCGACGCCAAGGCGCTCAAGAGCGAGTTCATGCGGCCCTACGAGGCCCATGCGCCGATGTGCCCGCCCGCCGCCGTCGCCAATGTGACGAAGGAACGCGTGGACGTGTGGAGCTTCACGCAGGACGTCTCCGCCCTGCTGCGGCGCTCCGCCGATCAGGCGGGCCGCGACGTGAAGGACGTGTTCGTGCACGCCACCTATCAGGGCGGCGCCTTCGGCCTGGGCAACGCCGTCGACCTGCCGCGGCAGGCGGTGGAATTGTCGAAACAGGTCGGCAAGCCCGTGAAGGTGATCTGGACCCGCGAGGAGGACACCGCGCAGACGCGCTCGCGTCCGCCTGTGTGGGCGCATTTCGAGGCGAGCCTCGACGAGAAGGGCCTGCCGAAGGCGATGCTCAGCCGCGCTGTGGCCGAGCCGGGCGTGCCCGCCTACGCCGACCGCGGCATCGCGAACATTCCCTACGCGATCCCCAACTACCGCTATGAGCGCCATGTGGCGGCGAGCCACATTCCCGTTGGCCCCAACCGCGCGCCGGGCAGCAACAGCAACGGCTTCCTGATGGAGCAATTCATCGACGAGCTGGCGCTGGCGGGCGGATGGGACCCGCTGGAATGGCGCATCAAGATGACGGAAGGCAATGAGCGCTGGCAGCGCGTGTTGCTGAAGATGAAGGAAGTGGCGGGCTTCACCACGAAACTGCCCAAGGGACAGGGCATGGGCGTGGCGGTCGTGGAATCCCACGGCGCGACCGTGGGCGTCTGCGCCACGGTGGAAGTCTCGCGACGCGGCTCGCTCTCGATCGAGAAGATCGTCGTCGTCTCGAACACGGGCTATGTCATCAACCCGCGCGCGGCGCACGAACAGGTGCGCGGCTGCGTGGCCTGGGAGCTGAGCCACGTTCTGCACGGCGGCCTCGACATCCGCGACGGCCGCGTGAACAACGTCAACTTCAACAATTACAAAATGCTTCGTCTGCCGGAAATGCCGCAGGTGGAAAGCCACTTCGCCATGTCGCAGGACAAGTGGTGGGGCGGCTTCGGCGAAACCGCCGGCCCGCCGACGCCCCCGGCGGTGGCGAACGCCATTTTCTTCGCGACCGGCAAGCGCATCCGCTCGACGCCGATCCTGAAGCACGATCTCAGCTGGGCCTGACTTCAGGCGCAACGGGAAAAACGCGGGCTGGGGGGAGCGATCCCTCCAGCCCTTTTCTTTTGCGCGCGCGGCGTTCGCGTTCAGAACACGGAATGGGCGCCGCGCTGCGTCTGCGCCTCGCCCCCCAACACGCGCGCATAATGATCGAACAGCAGATCGGCGCCGGCGGAAGGCGTGGCGTCGGCGTCATAGCGGCCCGTCGCCGGATCGAGCACGAGCATGGACTCGGTCGCATAATAGCGCCCGATCCGCGCGAACTCCGCTTTCGCCGCAAGCGAAGGCATGAGCCGGGCCGCGCATTCCATGACGAAGACGATCGCGTCCATCATCCACACGGGCGCATGCCGAAAGCGCGGCGCGCGTCCCAGCAGGGCGAACAGAGCCTCGCCCTGCGCGCGCGGCGTGATCGCAGGCCCCGGCCCGCCGATCGGCAGGATGCGGTTGCGCCGGCCCTCATCCTCCAGACATTCGACGATGAAACAGGCGAGGTCGTCGTCGCTGATCGGCTTGCATGCGGTCGCCGTTCCATCGCCGAACAAGAGGAAGGGCTTGCCCGCGCGCACGCGCTCGATCTGTCCTGACAGCGATTTGAAGAAAGCCGTGGGCCGCACGATGGAATAGGCCATGCCGGACGCGATGAGCTCCGCCTCGAAGGCGAGCTTGGCGTGCTGGAAGGCAAGGCGCGGCTTCTGCACACAAATGGCCGACAAGAGGACGAAATGATCGACGCCTGCGGCGCTGGCGGCGCCAAGAGCCTTGCTGTTCGCGCCATAATCGATGGCCCATGCGTCCGCGGGCGCGCCCGTGCGCGAGGCGACGCAGGATATGACAGCGTCGAACCGCTCGCCGCGAAAGCCATCCTGCGCAAGCGAATCAGCGTGGCCTATGTCGCAATGACGCAAGAGCGCGCCTTCCGGCAGGCCCGCGGCGGCGGCGCCATGCCGCAGGACGCAGACCGCCTCATGCCCGCGCACCAGCAGGCGGCGCGCGACAGCGCGCCCGATCGTGCCCGTGGCCCCGAGCAAAAGCACGCGGCGCGGCGCGAGGGGACGGGGCTGATCCGGGGGGAGAGGCGAAGACAATTGCGCGATTCCAACTTGGGCGTGCATGGTAGGCGCGCCCGCGCGCCAGGACAATCAGGCCGCGGGCGGGCGTTGACGCCGCGCGCGCCGCCTTTCAAGATCAGCGGGAAACGGGAGGAACCCATGTCCTATACGCTCGATGCTTTTTGCGCTGACGCGCGCGCCGCGCTGAAGGCGGATGCGCCGACGGCGGCCAAGGTGGAGACGATCGCCAAGCGGCTTCAGAACCTGCTCAATGAGCCAGACTTCGTCGCATCGACTTTCTCGGAAGCCGATCCGCCTGGCAAGAAAACGCTCTTCCACGACGCCGAGACGGATTTCTACGTCCTCGCTCATGTGCAGGAAGGCGGCAAAAAAGGCACGCCGCACAGCCACGGCGAGTCCTGGGCCATCTATGGCAATGCGATGAACGTAACGCGCATGACCGAATATGAGCGCGTGAACCCGGAGAGCGAAGAGGCCGCGACGCTGCGCAAGACGCGAGTATACGACGTGGGGCCGGGCCAGACGTTCGGCTATCCGCCCGGCATGATCCATTCGACCGAACATCCCCAGAAGGCCTGGGTGGTGCGGGTGACGGGAGGCGACCTCGACGTCATACCGCGCTACAGATTCCGCAAATTCCGCGACACGATCATCTGAGGAAGCCGCCGGCCCGACGGAGCGCGGGCCGGCGATCGGGATCAGTCGAAGCGGCCGGCGCGGGCCCATTTCGCGACGTAGTCGTAGAGATTCTTCGTCGCGTTCGCATAAGATTTGCCGGTGACTTTCGAACAGGCTTCGCAGGCCGTCTGGCCGTGCACCGCCCCTTCGATGATGACATAGTCCTTGTCCTTGCTCGCGGCGAGATCGTAATGAATCTCATTGTCGGCGAGGAAATAATGCCCGCCCATGGCCGCGATGAGCAGCGGGACCGAGATCTGCTTGACGGCGCAAGGCGTCGAATTGTTGCTCGAACACCAATCGATGTCGACCATTGAATCCTTCGCGCGGATCGCGTTGGCGCTGAGGAAGGATTTCAGCGTGAGGAACATGGTTCCGTTCTCAAGCGTGCGGTCAAGACGGGCGTTTTGCGTCAACGCCACGCGCACCGAGCGCACCTGCTCGACGGAAATGGACCCGTCGTCGCGAATGAGTTTTTGCGGGCGCACAGTGCCGGGATGCACGCTCATTGAGAAGTCCATCAATCGCGCACGATTGCGATATACGATGAACGGCGCATCGTCCGTGGTCGCGGCCTTGCCCGCGGCAAGTTCATCGCGCATGGCGATAGCCTTGTCGATGAGACGATTCATCCGCGCCGCCTGCGCCTTGAAATAGCGGTCGAGGAACTCCTGCGAATAGACGGAATGACCATTCGGATTGAAGCCATTCGCAGGACTGAACGGATCAAGCGAAGGGTCGATCTTGGAGGGATCGTTCTCGTCCATCACGGCCGGGTTGAGGCTGCGCAGCGCGTTGATCGTATTGCCGGGATGGGCGTCGAGCAGAAACAGGCCGTCGGCCTTGGGCAGATCCTTCAGGCTGTCAGGGCATTGGGTGAGCTTGTTGGGTCCCTGACAATAGGAGACTCCCTTCTCAGCGACGGCCTGATAAAAGGACGTGGCGGGCCCGCCGCCTGAAAAGCCGATCAGCACGACCTTGCGCACGCCCGGCTGCTTGCGCAGATATTCGATGCCCTGCTTGATGTCGAGCGCGACGTTTTCGAAGTTCACGATGGCTTCGTTATTGTCGGAGCGCGGATTCATGCCGAGCACGAGGAAGCCGCGCTGCGCCAGCTCGCGATTGCCGATCATGTTCATGAAGTTCGACGTGCGGTGGATCGCGAGAAAGGCGATGTGGGACACCGGCCCCGAATCCGGTCGATAAAGCGCGCCTTTGGTGGCGGAAGGCTGAAACTGGACGTAACGCGGCTCATTTTGCGCCTGCGCGCTCCCGCAGAGGGCGGCGAGCCCGCCAATGGCTGCGGCGCAAACCGCAGCAAGCCTGCGCTTTCCCGTCGCGAAACTCTTCATCATGTCGCCCTCCCTGTCTGGCGCGTTCGCACAAATGCGCGGGCGCTCTCTCATGCAGACTAGAAGGCTTTGCGGCTCAAGCCAACATGGCCGGGCGGCGGCGGGCCGACCCGTCACGCCACCGCGCGGATGGCGCGCGCGGCCTTCTCCACAATCTCATCAATGTGATTGGCCGTAAGGATCAGCGGCGGGGAGATCACCAGCGTGTCGCCCGCCACACGCATCAGCATGTCCTGCCGGTGAAAGGTCTCCTCGATGGCCTGATAACCGCGTTTTCCGGGGGCGCCGTCGAGCGGCGCGAGATCGATTGCGGCGGCGATGCCCACTGTGCGGATGTCGACCACGTTGGGCAGGCCTTTCAGGCCATGGACGGCGTCGGCGAAGGCGCCCTCCAGCGCACGCGCCTTCTCGAACAGCTTTTCCTCCTCATACAGGGCCAGCGTCGCGAGCCCCGCTGCGCAGGCCAGCGGATGAGCGGAATAAGTGTAGCCATGGAACAATTCGACCGCGTGGTCGGGCCCCTTCATGAAGGCGTCGTGGATCGGCTTGCGCGCAAGCACGCCGCCCATGGGCACGGTCCCCGACGTCACGCCCTTGGCGAAGCAGATCATGTCCGGCACGACGCCGTAACGCTCGGCGGCGAAGGCGTGGCCGAGACGCCCAAAGCCGGTGATCACTTCGTCGAAAATCAGCAGCAGGCCGTATTTGTCGCAGATTGCGCGCAATTTCTGCAGATAGCCTTTGGGCGGCGGAAGAACGCCGGTCGAGCCCGCCATCGGCTCCACGATGACAGCGGCGATCGTGGAGGGATCATGCAAGGCGACGAGGGTTTCCAGTTCGTCGGCGAGATGGGCGCCCCATTCCGGCTCGCCGCGCGAGAAGGCCTGCCGCTCGCGATCATAGGTCGTGGGCAGATGATCGACGCCCGCAAGCCCAAGGCCGAAAGCCTTGCGATTGGCGACCATGCCGCCCACCGAAATCCCGCCGAAGCCTACGCCGTGATATCCACGCACGCGCCCGATGAGACGCTGGCGCTGCGCCTGGCCGTTCACATTGTGATAGGCGAGCGCGATTTTCAGCGCGGTCTCCACCGCCTCCGAACCGGAATTGGCGAAGAAGACGTGATCGAGGTCGCCGGGCGCGAGGGCCGCCACTTTGGAGGCGAGCTGAAACGCCTTTGGATTGGCGAACTGAAACGGCGGCGCGTAATCAAGCTCCGCCGCCTGATCCTGAATGGCCTTCACGATCGGCGCGCGCGAATGGCCCGCATTCACGCACCAAAGGCCGGCGGCAGCGTCGATGATGCGACGCCCGTCGGAGGTGACGTAATGCATGTCCTTGGCCCCTGCGAGCATCCGGGGCGCGCGCTTGAACGCCCGGTTCGCCGTGAAGGGCATCCAATAGGCTTCGAGATCGTTCGGCTGCGGCGAGCCGGCGGGCTTGGCGGGGCTGGCGGACATAGCGGACGCTTTCCTTGCTGTCGGACGATGCGACATTAGCAGAAAACGACCTCACGCGCGACGATGCGACGCCTCAGCCCACGCTCCTATTCTTTCGGCTTCATACCGAGAATGTCAGCGAGGCGCCGGGTCGCCTCCTTCTGGCGACGCACGACCGCTGCGAGCTGTTCAGGACCTTCCGGGACGACGACAAGGCCGGCTGCGAACAATTTGTCCGCGAGCGATTTCTCCTGCAAGGCTTCAATCACGTCGGCTGCGATCTTGCGGCGCGTCTCGAGGCTCATGCGCGCAGGTCCGTAAAAGCCCACCGTCGATTCATAGCCCAAGGTTGGATAGCCCGCCTCCGGCGCGCTCGGCACATCAGGCGCAAGCGGCGTACGGTTCGGCGCAGCGATCGCTGCGATCTTCGCTTTGCCTGACTGGACATAGGGCATGGGCATGGACAACGAGGCGGAGACAAGCTGAATCCGGTTCTCCCCCAGATCCGCGCCCGCCTGAATGATGTCGCGATAAGGCACGATCGTCACATTGAGCCCCTGCTCCTTGACGAAGGCGCGCACGGTGAGCTCCGCAAGACCTGCGCCGCCCGCCACGTTGAGCGCGCCGGGATTTTTGCGCGCGAGCGCCACGAAATCCTGCAGCGAATTGGCGCCCGATCCCGCAGACAAAGCCACCGCAAGCCCGGAGTCCGCTGTGCGCACGATGGGGTTAAGATCCTTCTCCGCGTCATAGGGCGGCTTGGATTGCAGGGTGTAGGGATGAACGATGAAGGAGGCCGTCGAGGCATAGAGAAGCGTGTGATCGTCGTTGGCCGACAGGAACGCGTTGATCGCGATCAATCCGTCGCCGCCGGGGCGCGGCTCCACGACGATTGGCTTGCCCCATTTCGCCTGCAGACGCTCCGCGATAAGCCGCGCCGCCATGTCTGTCGCAGAACCCGGACCGAAAGGAAGGATGAAGCGCACCGCGCGTTCAGGATAAGCGGCCTGCGCCTGCGCCTGCCCAGGGGCGACGGAAAGCGCGAAAGCGGCGCATGCGCCGGTGACGACAGCGATGAATCTCGCGGGCCGATGACTCGCGCGCGCGTTCGAGTTCCTCATGACGCATCTCCCCCCTTTGTGAAGCGGCCGCAGCGCGGCGCGCTTCTTTCCCTGTTCGATCCTGTTGGCCGGACCTGCGAGAATAGTTCAGCGGAAGGCGGCGCAAGTCAATCCGAAGCGGAAGGCGCGGCCGCCCGCCGGCCAAGGAAACGCTAGAGCCCGAACAGCGCCTTCGCATTGAGCCGGCCGATCTTGAGCCGGTCGGCCTCGCTGATGCTAGCGGCGTCGAACCAGTCGGCGGCGTGATCGACGTTTTCGAACGGCCAGTCGGTTGAGAAGAGAATACGGTCCGCGCCGATCTCCAGAATGGCGTCGATCAGCGTCTGCGTGCGGAAATTGCCTGACGTGGTGAGATAGAAGTTTTCGTTGAAATAGTCTGCGATCTTGCGCCGGGCTGGGTAACGCGGCGGGGCTTTCACCCATGCGTTACGATGATCCACGCGCCACATGCTGTAGGGCAGACCCTCGCCCATATGGCCCAGAATGATCCGCAGGCCGGGGTGACGGTCAAACAATCCCGAGCCCATAAGGCGCAGCGCATGAACGGCCGTCTCCTGCCCGAACGCCCAGGTTGGTCCAAGCAGCCACGCATGGCCTTCGTAGATCTGCGCCATGCTGGGAATGGGATTGCGCGGATGCAGGTAGAAAGGCGCGCCAAGTCGCTCGCATTCCGCCCAGAAGCCCTCATATTGCGGCAGGTCGTAATAGACGGCGGTCTCAGGATGGTCGATTTGCGAGAAGCCGTTCACCAGCGCGCCCTTGAAGCCAAGCGCGCCCATGCAGCGCGCAAGCTCGCGAGCGGCCTCCTCGGGATCCTGCATCGGCAGGGCGGCGAAAGCCTGAAAGCGATCAGGGCGCCGGGCGACCTGTTCGGCGAGGAAATCGTTCGCGCGTTTCGCCACCTCGATCGCCCGCCGGCGGTCAGGAATGGCCTGCACGGCAGGCGCGTTCAAGGACAGAATCATCGTCTCCACGCCATGGGCGTCCATTTCGCGCAGGCGTCGGTCATGGATGTCGAGAAGCCTCGCGCGCAATTCGCTCCAGTAGGATTCCGGTACGAAGCCCGCCGAATCCTGCAAGGTCTCCTCAATCGCGAAATGCTCCTCAAGAGCGATTTTTCCCTGCACGCCGATCTCCCGACTTCCCTGGACGATGACGTCCGTTCTCACCTGTTCGCGTTTTGCGCCTTGATGCTTTCGATCACCGGCCGCCAGCGCTCATATTCCTCCGCCATGAGCGCGCGCGAGCGCGCAGGCCCCGCGTCCGCAACCGGTTCGAAACCGGATTCGAACATTTGCTTCCGAAACGCCTTGTCGGCCCAGCCTGCGCGCGTGGCGGCGTAGACGCGCTCGAGCACGGGCTCCGGCGTCCTGGCCGGCGCGAATACGCCAAAGGTGAGCTGGGCGACGAAGCCGGGCAGACCCGCCTCAATGGCCGTGGGAATATGCGGCGCGGCGTCAAGACGCTCAGGCGCGGCGATCGCGAGAATGCGCAATTCCTTGGCGTCGTGCATTTGCAAGATCTGCGACGTGATGTTGGGGAACATGACGTCGAGCCGTCCAGCAACGAAATCATTGAGCGCCGGCGCGACGCCGCGATAGGGAACATGGACCATGTCGAGCCCGCCGCGCAGCTTGAACAATTCGCCCGCGACATGGGTGATCGCGCCGACGCCGCCCGAACCGAAGCTCAGTTTTCCGGGACGCGCCTTGGCGTATTCGATCAATTCCTTGACGTTTGTGACCGGCAGTTTCGAATTAACGACGATCGAAGTGGAGGAAGCCGAGAAAATGGTCGCAGGCTCCATGGCCTCCGCGATGGCGTATTTCGCACGCTCCTCAAGCACGCGCATGACGATCGTGCTGGTGCTGCCAAGAAGCAGGGAATGGCCATCCGGCTCTGCGTTGGCGACCGCCTGAATGGCGATGAGAGCTGCGCCGCCGCCACGGTTTTCAACCACGGGCGAACCAAGGTCGCCTTTCACGCGCTCAGCCCACACCCGCGCGATGATGTCGTGAATCCCACCCGCAGTCGAAGGAACGATGATGCGCACAGGACGGCTTGGAAAAGATTGCGCAAAGGCCGCGCCCGGCGCGAGGCTCACCGCGAGTCCCGCCCCCGAACAGGCAAGCCCCGCCTTCAGGAAATCGCGTCTGTCCATGCTCGTCTCCTCCCGCGGCTCACGCCTCTTGTGCGGCGCACGTCATTGCGGCGCCCTTGCGCTCACTCTAGACGATCCGTCGAAAAAACCATCCGCAAAAACGCGCGCACGCGCGCGCACGTCAATTTCTCAATGCGGAACATCAGCGCGGTGGCCTTTCCCGCAGATCATGCGACAATGGAACGAACGACAGACGAGAACCGCACGCGATGCCAGCGCCCATCTACCTCACCGAGCAAGACGTTTCCGACCTTCTCGACATGCCGCGCGCCATCGCCGCGCTCAAGGCCGTTTTCGTCGCGCAGCAGGCGGGCGAGGCGCGCAACAGCCCACGCCAGCGCGCGCAATATTGGGGCTCGCGGCTCAACATCATGTCAGCAGGGGCCGCGAGCGGCCGCTTCGCGTTCAAGGCCTACGCGGGCACGAGCGCGCCCACCGTCTATCATCTGATGCTCTATGACGCCCGCGAGGGCCTGATCGCGATCATGGAGGCGGGGGCGCTCGGCAAGATCAGAACTGGCGCGGCGACAGGCCTCGCCATCGACATGCTTGCGCCGCAGCGCGAAATCCGCTTCGCCATGATTGGCGCAGGGCGTCAGGCCCGCACGCAGATCGCGGCGGCCGCTGCAGTGCGCGGCTTCACGGGCGCGCACGTCTATGCGCGCGACAGCGAACGCTTGCGAGCGTTTTGCGAGCGGACCTCGCAGGCGCTTGGACGCGAAATCGCTCCCGCGACAAGCGTGGAGGCCTGCCTTGCGGACGCCGACGTGGTCGTCACCGCAACCAATTCGACCTCGCCTGTGGCGCCGGACGCCTGCCTCAAGAGCGATGCTCTGATCTGCGCCATGGGCGCCAATGCGCCGACGCGACGGGAGCTTGAGCCGGCGACCTTCGAGCGCGCGCGGCTGATCGTCACCGATGATCCCGATCAGGCGCGCCTCGAGGCGGGCGACATCGCCGCCTGCGTGGAGAAAGGCGCGTTGCGATGGGAGGACGTGAGGACGCTTGCGGCCGTGGCGAGCGGACAGGTCGCCAGACCCAAGGGCGGACTCGCCATCTTCAAGTCGCTTGGCGCCGCGCTCGAAGATCTTGCGGCCGCCGAGCTCGTTTACGAGCTCAGCCGCGCGCAGGGGCGGGGCAAGCCGCTGGGTTGAGAGGCGCCGCCCTCACTTTTCCAGAAGCCAACCATATTTCTCCCGCGCCCGGCGCATGAGCTCCGGCGAAGGGCTGTTCGAGCGCGGAAACTTGTCGCGCCAGTGATAGGGTCTGCAGGCGTTCACCAGCGCGACGGAATGAGTGAAGTCACCAGCCGTGCGCTTTTCAGGCGTCAAGATCGGATCGACGCTCGAGTCCCAGGCGCCGCTGAGAAACTGGATCGATTCCTTCGGATCCGTCCGCGTGAGCATCGCCCAGAGGAGATTGTCGAGATTTGTGACGTCGATGTCCTCGTCAGTGACGACGATGTATTTCGACGCATAGGCGGAGCCTCCGCATTGGGCGGCGATCGCCGCCGCCTGCACGGCGTGGCCCGGATAGCTTTGCTTGATGGAGACAGCGTGGAACATGCGAGCGGCGCCGACCTCATGGCACCAGACCTGCTGCACTCCAGGCACGCCGGCGTTGGTCATGTTCTCCTTGATGATCGCCGAACGCATCACCGCGCGATAGCGCGCCATCTCATCGGGCCCGGCGCCCATGGGCGGAACGCCGACGACGATCGGGTCATTGCGATAATAGATGGCGCCGATATCGAGCACGTGGCGCATGCGCGAGCCGCCCGCATAATGCCCGCTCCACTCGCCGAACGGCCCTTCCATCATGGTCTTTTCGGAGTGCACGAAGCCTTCAAGCACGATCTCCGCATTGGCGGGAAAGGGCAGGCCGGTGAGCTTTCCGCGCACCATATCAACGGGCTTGCCGCGCATGCCGCCCACGATGTCGAGCTCGAACACGCCGTAAGGCGCTTCGATTCCTCCGTAGAAGAAAGCGAGCGGATCGCCCCCCAGCACCATAGCCACCGGCATCGGCTCGCCGCGCTTGATGTATTTCTCCTGATGCAGATAGCCGTGGTGGCCACGCGCGATTGCGATGCCGACGGTCTTCTTGTCATGCACCTGGGCGCGATAGGCGCCGGCGTTCCACCATTTCTCCTCCGGATCCATGGTGACGGAATAGGTGCCTGTGCCGATGTAAGGTCCGCCGTCGCCCTCGTGCCAGATCGGCGCAGGAAACTTGCTGAGATCGACGTCCTCGCCCATCATCATATTCTCGAAGACGGGCCCATCCTCGACGATGCGATGAGGAATGATCTTCTGATCTTTCAGAAAGGCGCGTCGGAAGCCGTCGCTGAGCTCCCATTTGCTGAAATGATCCGGAAATCCGAGCGTCATGTTCTTGCGCTTGCCGGCGAACATATTTAGCAGCACGCGAAAGCCCGGCGCGCAGCCTTCGATTTCATCGAAAATGACGCAGGGCCCGTTCTCCGCCCGCAGTATCGCTTCGGCCGCCAGCCCGATGTCCTCGTGCAGGTTCGCGCCCTTGACGACCTTAACCTCGCCCAGCGCCTGCGCCTTGACGATCCACTCGCGCAGATCCTCATAGCCGATATGCGGCTGATGATCACTCTGATCCGTCATGGCCTACCTGCTTTCCGTTGCGCCGTCGGCGGGCGATTCATGGGACTGAAGATATTCGAGCGCCGCCTCCACCATGCCCTGATAGCCGGTGCAGCGGCATAGATTGCCGGAAAGCGCCCCACGCACGCGCGTCTCGCTCCAGGCTTCTCCGGCGGCTTCTTCTTTCATCTCGATAATGGTCATCAGAACGCCCGGCGTGCAAAAGCCGCATTGCAGCGCATGATGCCTGGCGAAAAGCGCCTGCAGCGCGTGCAGGCCGCCGTCGCGCGGGGCAAGCCCTTCCACAGTGCGCACGTGCTTGCCGTCGGCCTGCACGGCGAAGGTCAGACAGGAGCGTATGGAGGCTCCGTCCACCAGAACCGTGCAGGCGCCGCACACCCCATGCTCGCATCCCAGATGGACGCCGGTGAGTCCCTTCTGGCGCCTCAGATAATCAGCGAGATGAACACGGCTCTCCACGACGTCGCAATGCGCCTCGCCGTTGATCGTCACCCGAATTTCATGCGCGCTCATGAGCGACCTCATTCCTGTCACGCGCCGCCGCGTTGAGCGCGCGCTCAGTGAGCACGCGCGCAAGACGCCGACGATAAGCTGGCGGGTTGACCGCGTCGCCATCGCATTCAAGCGCCTCCAGCGTGGCGAGCGCCTGCGCGCACGTCTGCGCGCTGAAAGGCGTCCCGACGAGCGCCTGCTCGGCGGCGAAAGCGCGAACAGGCGCAGCGGCGATCCCGCCCAGCGCAATGCGCGCGCGCGTGACCGTTCCATCCGAGCCGACGTCCAGCGTCGCAGCGACGGACACAATGGCGAAATCGCCGTGCCGGCGGGCGAATTCCTGAAAGGCGCAGACTGATCCCGCGGCGGCCTTAGGAATGGAGATTTTCGTCAGGATCTCATCAGCGGCGAGCGTCGTGGAGAGATAACCGCCCGGGAGATCCGCAAAAGGGATCATTCGTTCACCGGCGGAGCCGTAAATCGTCAACTCCGCCTCTAGCGCCGCCGCCGCCACTGGCAGTTCCGCAGCGGGGTCCATGTGGCAAAGGCTTCCCCCGATCGTGCCGCGATTGCGCGTCTGCTGGTGCCCGACGTGGCGCAGCGCTGCGCTGATAAGCGGGCAATGCGCGGCGATGAGCGCAGATCGCTCCAGCGCGCGCTGCGTCGTCATGGCGCCAATGACGACCCTGTCCCCGATGTCCTCCACGCCCGCAAGCGATGCGATGGCCGAGAGGTCCACCAGATGGGCGGGCTGGGCGACACGCAGATTGAGCATGGGAACAAGAGACTGGCCGCCCGCGATCAGCCGCGCGTCGTCAAGTTCCCGCAGAAGACGCGCCGCTTCGGAAAGGCTTGCGGGCCGATGATAGTCAAAAGGCGCGGCCTTCATGCGCGCACCCCGCGTTCGCTGTCCTCGATCCATTGCACGAGACGAGCTGGGGTCACAGGAAGCGATGAGATGTTCACCCGCAAAGGCGCGAGGGCGTCCTCGATTGCGGAGACGATGGCCGCGGGCGCGCCGATGGTTCCGCTTTCCGCCGCGCCCTTGACGCCGAGCGGATTGAGCGGCGTTGGCGAGCACATGTGATGGATGTCGATATTCGGCGAGACGTCCGCCGTCGGCAGCAGGTAATCAGCGAAGGTGACGGCGCCTGGCTGGCCTTCCTCGTCATAACGCATCCACTCGAGCAGCGTCATGCCCACGCCATGCGCCACGCCGCCGCGCACCTGCCCTTCCACCATCATGGGATTGACCATATTGCCGCAGTCATGGACGACCGTGTAGCGCAGGATTTTCACGGCGCCTGTGAGGGGATCCACTTCCACCTCCGCCACATGGGAGCCGTTGGTGTAAGTGATCGCGGGCGGCTGAAAATCGACCGACGAGGACAGGCCCGGCGAGATCCCGTCAGGCAAGCGGAAGCCGGGCAGTCCGTTCAACCCTTTCGCAATCTCGACGAAGCTTTTGCGCATGGCCGGCGCGCCGTCCACGCAGACGAAGCCGCCGTCCAGACGCACGTCCTGCGGATCGACCTCCATCATAGCCGCGGCCGCGCTGCGCAGTTTCGTCGCGATCTCGCCCGCCGCCTGATGTGCGGCGTTGCCGGCGTTCACGGCCTGTCGGCTCGCATAAGAGCCAAGACCCATAGGGCTGTCCGCGGTGTCGCCGCATGAAACGATCACCTCGTGGGGCGATACGCCCAGCGTATGCGCCACGATCTGCGCAAGCATGGTGCGCGTGCCCTGGCCTTGCGCCGTCGCGCCGGTTCCCACGAAGATGCGGCCCGATGAGCCGATCCGCAGCGTAACGCTTTCAAATGGCCCTCGACCGGTGCCCTCCACGTAATTGCTCAGGCCGATCCCAAGAAAACGTCCCTGCCGGCGCGCAGCCTCGCGACGCGCAGGAAAATCCGCCCAGTCGGATTTCTCAAGCGCTATGCGCTGCGATTCCACATAATCGCCGCTGTCATAGGTCATCGGCAGACCATCGCGCGTCTTGATCGGCGTCACGTAAGGCATTTGCGACGGCTGGATGAGATTGCGGGCGCGCACCTCCTCGCGCGACAATCCGAGATCGAGCGCGATCTGATCCAGCAGGCGCTCCATGACGAACGTGCCCTGCGGCCGCCCCGCGCCGCGCGTGGCGGTGGTCGACGTCATGTTGGTAAGGCAGACGACGATGTCGATCGCATAGGCGGGCAGGACATAAGGGCCCAGCAGATTGGTGCAGGAGTTTTCCGGCAGCGAGACGCCGGCGGTGGTCACAGCGCCATGATCGTGCAGAAGAACCCCAGAAATCGCCAGCAGGCGACCGTTTTCGTCGACCCCCGCCTCCACGCTCCAGTCCTGATCGCGTTCCGGGTTTGTGGCGACGAAGCTTTCAAACCGATCTTCGATCCATTTGATAGGCGCGCCCAAAATCATCGCCGCCGCGGGCAGGGCGAGCTCCTCTGGATAGAGCTTCCCCTTGGCGCCGAAGCCGCCGCCCACATCGGGCGCGATGACGCGGATCTTGCTGTCCGGCAGTCCCAACGCCTGCACCAGCATGTTTTTCACGCGGTGCGGCATCTGAGTGCTGTTCCACAATGTGAGCGATTCCGAGTCGGCGTCCCAGCGCGCGATCAGACCGCGCGTCTCCATGGAATGAGCGCCGCCCTTATGCAGCCTGAAACGTCTGCGCACGCGATGATGCGCCGCCGCCAGTTGGCCCTGCACGTCGCCATAGCCGATGGTCCAGCGCGCGACGACATTGTCCGGGCAATCGAGCCGCGCGCGCGGCGAGTCAGGCCGGGCGGCCGCCTCCAGATCCACGACGACCGGCAGCGGCTCGAAGTCGATCTCCACGAGGGCGGCGGCGTCTTCCGCCAGACGGCGCGTGTCCGCGACCACGAGCGCGATCGGTTCGCCGACGTAGCAAACCTCCCCGCTCGCGAGCACGCATGGATCCACGTCGAAGCGAATGTTCTTGGCGGGAACCGCCGCCGGCACGCGGTCGCAGGTCAGGATCGGTCGCAGATCGTCATAGAGATAGACGGCGCGCACGCCGGGCGAAGCCTTCGCTCGTTCAATCGAGATCGAACGCACGCGCGCATGCGCCACCGGGCTGCGGACGAAAACCGCCTCAAGCAGATCGGGAACCTGCAAATCGTCGACGAATTTGGCGGCGCCGCGCAACAGGCGATCATCTTCGCATCGCGGCGTGGAAGCGCCCAGAAAACCGCTCACAGGTGCGCTTGCCACGATTCCTCCCAGCGAAACGGCCGGTCGCGAACCCGCGCCGGTGATTGGGCTGAAAATACGCGGGCCTTACGCGCGTGACAATGCCGCCTGCCGGCAAAAGTCTCGTGACGCTTGCTTCATGACTGCTCGTTTCCGCGCGCGGCGAAGGCCTGCGCGATCACAGGAGCGAAATCATCGAGCAATTTCTTCGCCGCCACGTTCTGTTTCATGATGAGCTTGATGGCGAGCGGCGGCAGCCTGGGCTGCGTGTCGAGGGCGACCAGCTTGCCCGAGCGAATCTCGTCCTCCAGCACGCACAAAGGAGAACATGCGAGGCCAAGGCCATGAACGGCGGCGTTCTTGATCGCCACGGAATCCTGCATGTGGAGGGCCACGCGATATTTGGAGAGCCCCGCAGCCCGCAGCGTCGATTCCACCAGCGCGAAGAACTGAGATTCGCGCAGTCCGCCTATGAATTCGAATAATTCGAGATCCTGCAGGGCGATCCGCCGGCGCGCGGCGAGCGCATGGCCGGGCGCGGCGACAATGACGAGCGGTTCATGGCCGATCAGCAGGCCAGGAAGATGAGCGGTCTGGGGCATGTCGAACACGATCGCTGCGTCGACGGCGCCGGTATGGAAAAGGTTAAGCGCGGCTTCCTGCGTCTCGCTATAGACGCTGATGCGGGCCGTGCGCCGGCCACGCAGAAAAGGCGCGAGCACCTGCGGCAGAAGGTAATTCGCAATGGCGCGCTGCACCGCGAGCGAAAGCGTCTGCTCAGCGTCCGCCTCGTAGCGCCGCACCGCTCTCTGCAATTCGTCGGATTTCGACAGCACGTCGCAAGCGTATTTGTAGAGCGCCTCGCCGGTGGGCGTGATGACGTTCTTGCGTCCGCGGCTGCGCAGGAAAAGCGTGGAGCCCAACTGGCCCTCAAGCGCGCGCAGATGAGCGGTCACCGACGGCTGGGCTATGCCCAGATGATCGGCGGCGGCGATCACGCCCCCGCAGTCAACCACTGCGCGAAACACGTCAAGCCGGCGCAAACTTGAGCTGAGCATTGGCGCCTCCCTAGGAATAGTCTTTTCCTTATTAGCCTGATAGTCGGCTGGGCCATTGTCAAGCAGACGTCCCATTGGGGAAGATCCCCTATCAAAAAAGACTCCATGGGGGACACTGACTTGCTTTTCGTCGCAGTCGATATCGGCGGAACGTTCACTGACCTTGTCGCCTTCGATCAGGCGCAGCATCGGCTCTATTCCGCTAAACGGCTCACCACCCCCGGCAACCTGGTCGATGGCATTCTCAATTGCGTGCAGGCGAGCGGACTCGCGTTGAGCGACGCCGCCCAGCTGATCCACGGATCGACCGTGTCGATCAACACGCTGATCGAACGCAAGGGCGCCAAGACCGCTCTGCTCGTCACCAAGGGCACGCGCGACGTCTATGCGATTGGGCGCGGCAACCGGCCTGACGCCTACAATCTTTTCTTCTCTCGTCCGAAGCCTCTTGCGCCTCGCGCGGCCATCTATGAAATCGATGAGCGCATGCTGGCGGGCGGCCATGTGCGCACGCCTCTCGACCCCGCCGAGATCGAGGCTGTGGCGAAAGAGATCGCCGAGGAAGGCTATGAAGCGGTCGCCGTCTGCTTCCTGCATTCCTATGCGAACGTGAGCCACGAAGAGCGCGCGAGCGCCATTCTGCGCAGCAGGCTCAATGGACGCTACGTCACCGCCTCCCACGAAATCATGCGCGAATATCGCGAATATGAGCGTATCTCCACCACGGCGGTGAACGCCTATATCGGGCCCAAGGTGAGCGGCTATGTGGGCTCGCTGGAAGGCTCGCTGCGCGACAACGGCTTCAGGGGCGAATTGTCGATCATGCAGTCGAACGGCGGCGTCATGTCTCCGCAGATCGCGGCCAAGCGTCCGGTCATGATGATGGAGTCAGGCCCGGTCGGCGGCATCATCGCATGCGCGCAGGTGGCGAGCGCGCTGGGCTACGCCAATTCCATCTCCTTCGACATGGGCGGCACGACGGCGAAGGCCAGTCTCGTGCGCGACGCCATGCCCGCCATGGCGGAAGGCTATTACGTCGGCGGCTATGAAGCGGGCGACCCCGTGATGATCCCCGTGGTCGATGTGGTGGAGGTTGGAACCGGCGGCGGCAGCATCGCCTGGCTCGACGAGGTGGGCGCGTTGAAAGTGGGACCGCGCAGCGCCGGCTCTTCGCCAGGGCCGATCTGCTATGGACTGGGCGGCGAACAGCCGACCATCACGGACGCGAACGTCGCGCTCGGCCGCCTCGATCCGACGACCTTTCTGGGCGGCGAAATGAAGCTCGACCTCGACGCGGCGCGGCGCGGCATCGAGGAGAAGATCGCAAAGCCGCTGGGCATCAGCGCGGACGCCGCCGCGCGGGCCATCGTGGACATCGCCATCGCCAAAATGTCGCTCGCCGTGCGTCAGGTCTCGGTGGAGAAGGGCTATGATCCGCGTGATTTCGCGCTGGTGGCCTCAGGCGGCGCGGGGCCGTTGCACGCCGTCGCCATCGCGCGCGAGCTGAACATCCCCACCGTCGTCATTCCATGGTTCCCTTCGCACTTCTCCGCGCTCGGCATGTTGCTCGCCGATGAGCGACACGACGCGGTGCGCACCTTCCCCGCGCCTCTGGACACGCTCGATTTCGCAGCCCTTGGCGGGGCGGTCGCGGAGCTTGAGGCTGATCTTCGCGCGATGGCGCGTCAATCAGGGGCGCAGATCGAAATTTTCCTCGACCTGCGCTACGTGGGCCAGGAGTTCAACCTGTCGATCCCCGTCACCCCGGCGCAGATCGCGCAGCAGGACCGGACGGGCATTCGCGCCGCCTTCGATGAATTGCACAAGGCGCGCTACGAACATAACGCCGAGAACGAGCCGGTGGAGATGATCAACGTTCGTCTGATCGCGCGCGCGCCGCGCGCCAAGCCGAACATGCCATCGCCCGGCGGCTCCTCTACGCCAGCGCGTAAGCGCGACGCCATCATGCATGCCGGCCCGCCTGTCGCCTGCGACGTCTATGAACGCGCGAATCTCGCTGCAGGCGCGATGATTCAGGGGCCGGCGCTCATTCAGGAATATGGATCGACCACGGTGGTGTTCCCCGGCGATCGCTGCGAGGTCGCCGCAACAGGCGAACTCGTCATCCATCTGGCGAAGTAAGGTTGAGACGATGATCGATCCCGTCACGCTCGAGGTCATTCGCAACACGCTGCCGGCCATCGCCAATGAAATGGCCGCGGACCTGCAGCGCACCTCGTACAATATGATGATCTACGAGGTCTGCGACTTCTGCACCGCGCTCACAGACACGAAGGGCCGCCTCATTTCGCAAAACGTCGGCGGCGTCTCGCATTTCGTGGCCGATCTTGGCGTCATCATCGAAGACGTCGTCGAACGCGAGGGGCTCGAGGGCTTCTCCCACGAGGACGTGTTCATCACCAATCACCAGCGCGTCGCCGGCCAGCATCTCAACAATATCGTCATCTACATGCCGATCCTACACCAGAAGAAACTGGTGGGCTTTGCGATGACGCGCGCGCATTGGATCGACGTCGGCGGCGCGAGCACCGGCCTTGGCGCAAGCCCGCTCGTGAGCGATCCATGGTTCGAAGGACTGCAACTCGACCAATTGCGGATCTATGAGGCCGGCAAGCTCAACAAGACGCTCTATGCCGTGATCCGCGACAACATTCGCTACCCCGAATCCTCCATGGGCGATCTGCGCGCGCAGATCGCCGCCTGCCGGCTCGGCGTGCGCCGGCTCATCGAGCTTTATGATCGCTATGGCCCGGACGTCGTGGAGACGTCGATCGAGACGATCTACCGGGAGAGCGAGATGCGCTGCCGCAAGATCGTGGAGAGCATTCCCGACGGCGTGTACGAGGCCGAATCCTGGTACGACGACGACAGCGTCACGCCGAATGATCCCATCCGCATCCATGCCCGCGTGAGCGTCGCCGGATCGGACATGACGATCGACCTCTCAGGCTGCGCATCGCAGCGCAGGGGCGGCGTGAACTCGCGCACGCTCGCGGCCGCGCGCGTCGCCTACAAAGCGCTGACGGAGCCCTCCGCGCCCGTCAACGAGGGCTCGTTCTTCGCGCTGAAAACAATCATTCCCGAGGGGAATGTGATGATGGCCCAGTTTCCCGCCCCCATGGGCGGCTGGAGCCTGATCGTCCCCACGGTCGTCGACACGATCTTCAAGGCGCTCGCGGGCGCTGCGCCCGAGCGCATTCCCGCCGCCCATCACGGCCTTCTGGGCGGCTCCATCGTGTTCATCGGCAAAGATCCGCGCACCAAGGCCAACTTCGTTCTGCAAAGCCTTGAAGGCGGCGGCTGGGGCGGGCGTCCGCATGGCGACGGCGAGTCGGCTTCGGTCTCCGTCTGTCAGGGCAATGTGAAGAACTCGCCCATCGAAAGCATGGAGATCAAGACGCCTGTGGTCGTCGAGGAGCGCTCGCTGCGCACGGATTCCGGCGGGCCCGGCCAGTATCGCGGCGGGCTTGGCATCGACGTGCGCGTGCGCAATCTCGTGGAAGGCAAATGGAACATGGCGCGGCCGCGTCGCCGGGTCTGCCCGCCATGGGGATTGCGGGGCGGCGGCCAGGGCGGCGGCGCGGAATATTTCCTCAAGCTCGCGGACGCGGATTCTTTCGACTCGGTCGATCAGGTGATGCGCCCGGTGCCGCCCGATTCCCAGGTGATCATCCGCACCGGCGCCGGCGGCGGCTGGGGCGATCCGCTCCAGCGCGCCCCGCAGCTGGTTCTCGAAGACGTGCGCGCGGGCTTCGTAAGCCGGGAAGGCGCGCTGCGCGACTATGGCGTGGTCATTGACAAGGCCTTGCGGGCCGTCGACGCGGCCGCGACGAACAAGACGCGGGCCGAACGCCGCCAACTGGCTGCGGAATAGGAGGCGGCATGAAGAAGGATCGCATCGCCGCAGCGGCGCAATGGCTCGAGGCGGAAAAGCTCGACGGGCTGATCGCCTTTAACGACGGCCAGAATTCGTTTCTCGACTCCAACGCCGTTTACGTCTTCAGCGGCGTGCGCCCCATCGGGCGTTCGGCGGCGATCATCGGTCGCGACGGGTCTTCCACGCTCATCGTGGAGCCCGCATGGGATGGAGAGCGCGCGCGGGCGCGCGCCTTCACCGACAAGGTCATCGCCTGCGATGATCTCGTCAGCGGACTGGGCGAAGAGCTCGCCCGCCAGGGGCTTGCCGCGCGCCCTCTCGCCGTGACCGCGCTTGCGAAACAAAGCCGCGCCCTTGACCGCGCCGTGCGCGGGATCCTCGCACAAGAGCCGCGCGCGGCTGATTTCCTCGCCTCCCACCTCGCGCGCATCCGCAACGCCGAGGAGCTGGCGGCGGTGAAAAAAGCCGTTTGGATCGCGGAACGCGGCTATGAGCGGCTTCTGGAGGCCGCGCGCCCCGGCATGCGCGAATTCGAGCTCGCCGCCGACATCTACGCCTTCATGAAAGATCTCGGGGCCGAAGATAACTTTTTGTTGATGAGCGCCTCGCAGCACAATCTCGCCGTGCGCGCCGCCGGTCGGCGCATTCTTCAGGAAGGCGACATCATTCTGGGTGAGATCACGCCCTGCTATCAGGGCCAGTTCGTGCAGATATGCCGCACCACCGTGCTGGGCGCGGCGACGCCGGCGCTGCATGACAAATATGCGCTCCTGCAAGCGGCGATGCGTCGCGGCATGGAGGCGGCCGTCCCCGGCGCGACCATGGCGGAGGTGACGGAGGCGATGAACGACGTGTTCCGCGCCGCCGGTTACGGCGATTATTGCCGCCCGCCCTACATGCGCGTGCGCGGCCATGGACTGGGCGTCACATCGGATCGGCCGGGCGACCTCGTGGATGACAGCCAGGTGAAGCTGGAGGAGGGCATGGTCTTCGTGATGCACCCGAACCAGTACATTCCCGAGACAGGCTATCTGATGTGCGGCGAAACCGTGGTGATCTCGCACAATGGCGCGATTTCCCTGTCGGACGCTGACGCCGAACTCGACGTCTTGAGCCTGTGAGGAGGATGAGATGCTGACAGTCCACCCCTCGATCGTGCTCGGCTCCTATCTATGGGATGAGGAGCGCCTGCCGCGCGATGAATTCGACATCCGCATGGCGACCATTCGCGAAGCCATCGCCGAACGCGGATGGGCGGCCGCCTTCGTCTATGGCGATGCGCGGGAACACGCCGCACTCTCTTTTTTCAGCAATTTCATTCCCCGCATGCGCTGGGCCATGGCGATGTTCCCGGCCAAGGGCGAGCCGCGCCTGCTCGCTTCCATGAGCTCGCGCGACATGCCGGCCATGCGCACGATGACCTGGATTCCTGACGTGAAATCCGGCTGGGAATGGCGCTGGTTCGACGAATGGATCGGCACCCTTCCGGAGGGCGGCAAGATCGGGACGATCGGCCTCGATCTGATGACGCCATTGCTGCACGGTTCGCTTGCGCGCAGCATCAAGGGACGTTTCGAGATCGAGGAAGCAGACGAGCTTCTGACAGCCGCGCGGCGCGCTCACCGGCCGCGCGAAATCGCGCTCATAAAAGAAGCCGCTGCGACGACCGCCCTCGCCCATGCGCAATTCGCGGATGCCTGGCGGGCGGGCGCGGACGTGGAGCGCGCCGCGCTTGCGGGCGAGCGCGCCGCACGCGGCCTTGCCGCGCAGGACGTGCGCACGCTTGTGAGCCGCGACGGCGGGCTGACGCTGCAGCCCTACGCCGCGCGATTCGAAGACCGGCCCAAAAACCTGCTCGCCTATGTCGGCGTGAAACACCTTGGATATTGGTGCGAAAGCTTCGTCGCGCCGGACGCGCCGGCGCCCTTGCAAGCGGTCTGCGAGGCGTCCCTTGACGCATTGATCGACGCGATGCGGCCGGGCGCAGCGGCGGCGCAGGCCGCGGCCACAGCCGAGCGCGCGCTCGGCGGGCGCTCGCCGCACCCCGTTCTCAGCGGTCGTTTCGGCCGCAGGATCGGCCTGTCGCTCGACGAGGGCGACGCCATCCGCGCCGACAGCAGCGTGACCATCAAGCCGAACGTGGCCTATGCGCTCCACGCCGGCGCGGTGGAGAACGGCGCGGGCTGCGTCTCTTCCGCCGTGGTCGTCGTGCGCGAGCGGGGCTGCGAGACGCTGTTCCGTTCTGCGAGCGCGTCATGAACTGAAGGCTTGAGGCGAAGCGCCATTACGATCAAGATGTCGCCTCAAGACGCGTATGAAAGTCGCAGCCGGCCCGGCTCTTCACCGGGACGGACCAAACAAGACCGACGACGCATCTGACCGCGCGCAAGGCGCGCAGAGGGAGGACGAGATGAAGCTCAACGGATGGAAGCTTTCCCGCGCCTGCAAGTCTGCACACAAGTCTGCGCGCACGTCTGCGCACAAGACTGCGTTGATGGGCCTGATGTTCGCAGCCGCCATGGCCGCAGCCTCCAGCCTCGCCCATGCGCAGGACGTGGTGCGCGTCGGCAAGACCGCTTCGAACGCGCTCGCCTTCACCCCACCGGAAGTCGGAACCGCGAAAGGCATCTGGGCGAAGCATGGGCTGAAGGTCGAAGTCCAGCAATACGCGGGCGACGCGCGCATGCAGCAGGGCATGATCGCCAATGAGATCGAATTCGGGCTCGGCTCCGGTCCCTCCATGGGCTTCATCGCCAAGAAGGCTCCCATCATGACGGTGGGCGTGATCGCCGACCAGCCGCTCAGCATGGGGCTCATCACCGGCAAGGATTCGAAATACAAGAAGCCCGAGGACCTGAAGGGGGCGCGCCTTGGCATCACCACCAACGGCTCGCTGACCTATTGGCTCGTGCGCGAATTGTCGCGCCGGATGGGCTGGGGGCCGGAGGGAATCCGCATGGTTCCGCTGGGCACGATCACAGGGCAGATCGCGGGCCTGAAGAGCGGTCAGGTCGATGGCTTCATCATGTCGGCTTCCGTCGGCTACATGCTCGACCAGAAGAACGAAGGCGAAGTCATGCTGCACTTCGGCGACATGATTCAGGAGTTCCACACCCATGTCGTCTTCGCCAACAACCGCGTCATCCAGGCGAAGCCGGATGCGGTTCGCCGCTTCCTCGCGGGATGGATCGAGACCGTGGAATATATGCGCGCCAATCCTGACGAGGCGATCGAACTCGCCTCCAAGGTGACGGGCATTCCCGCCGACATCCAGCGTCAGGAATTCAGCAAAGTCATGCCCATGATGTCCAAGGATATGCGCTTCAAGCCCGAGGCCTTGCGCGTGATCGTGGACTCCTTCCAGGAGCTTGAGATCCTTGATTTCAAGCCCGACCCGAAGACGCTTTACACGGAAGCCTTCCTTCCGTCGGCGAAATGAGGGAGCGAAAGCCGAGGGCATGACGCAAACCTTCATCAAAGTCGATGACGTAAGCCATGTGTTTCCCCCGCCAGACGGCGGGGGCGAGGTGGTGGCGCTCGAGAACATCAACGTCGACATTCGGCGGGGCGAAATGGTTTCGCTGATCGGCCCCAGCGGCTGCGGCAAGAGCACGCTCCTGAACGTCATCGGCGGCATGATCAATCCCACCAGCGGGCGCGCGCTGATCGGCGAGGCTCCCGTGCGCGGACCGCGACCGAAGGAAGTCGCCTATATCTTCCAGGAAAGCGCGCTGCTTCCCTGGGCGACGATCCTCGACAATATCAAGGTGAGCCTCGAGTTTCAGAAGGCGCCACGGGCCTCGCGCGACCAGATCGCGCGCGACGCGCTGAAGGCCGTGGGGCTCGACGCTTTCGCCGCTTCTTATCCGCACCAATTGTCCGGCGGGATGAAGCAGCGCGCCGCGCTCGCGCGGGCGTTAAGCCTGCGCACCGACGTGCTGCTGATGGACGAACCATTCGCCGCGCTCGACGAACAGACGCGCATGATTTTCTCCGAAGATCTCTCGCGTCTTCTCGCCAACGAGCGCAAGACGATCCTCCTCGTCACCCACAGCCTCGCTGAAGCGGTCTTCCTTTCCGACCGCATTTTCGTCTTCACCTCGCGCCCCGGGCGCATCAAGGCGGTGCTCGAAGTCGACGAGCCGCACCCGCGCAAGCCGGGCTTCATGACCTCTCCGCGCTTCAACGATCTGCGCAACCAGCTCTATGAATTGCTGCGCGACGAAGTGCTCGCCGCGATCGGCAAGGACAGGCAGGGGCTGGCATGAGCGGCGCCTCCGCAGCCGGACAAGCTCTCACCGCGCGGCTTACGCCCGCGCAACGGCGGGCGAGCGCGTTTGTGAAGCTTGGCGCCCTGGTGGCGCTTGTGGGCTTGTGGCATGCGGTGACCGTCACCGAAATCGTCAGCCCCTTTTTCCTTCCCAAACCACAAGACGTGCTGCGCAATTTCATCCGCATCGTCAGCACAGGCCAGGCCTGGCCGGATCTTAAGGTGACGCTGTTTGAGTTTCTTGTCGCCGGACCGATCGCGCTTGTCGTGGGCGGCCTTGTCGGCTTCATGGTCAGCCTCACGCGCTATGGGACCCGCGTGTTCGAGCCCATCGTCTCGAGCGTCTACGCAATACCCATCATCATCTTCTATCCCGTCTCCGTGATGGCGCTGGGCATTGGCCCGGAATCCAAGATCGCCCATGGGGCGCTGTTCGGTTTCTTCCCCATTTGCCTGAATACGATTCAAGGTTTCTCGCGCGTCGATCCCTTGCTGATCCGTCTCGCTCATTCCACTGGCGCCTCGCGTGGACAATTGTTCTGGCGGATCATGCTGCCGGCTGCAGCGCCGACCATTCTGAGCGGCGTAAGGCTTGGATTGATGCTGTGCTTCCTCGCCATCATCGGCGGGGAGACGATCGCCTCGCTTGAAGGCATCGGCCACCGCGTCGTCTGGTACGCGGAGGGCATGCAGACCGGCAATATGTTCGCCTATATCGTCTTCGTGGTTCTGGTCGCAGTGACGATGAACGCCGCGCTCTCCCTGCTCGAATTCCGCAGGGGGCGCTCATGAACGCAAAGGCATTCAAGCTCCCGCCCGTATGGGTCTCACGGGCCGCAGTCGTGCTCCTGCTCCTCGTTCTGTGGGAGATTCTGGGGCGCTCCGGCAGCCAGTTGTTCTTCAGTCCGCTGAGCAAGGTGGCGACGAGCGGCCTCCAGATCTTCGCTGATCCTGAAGTGATCGAGGCGCTGAAGACGACCGCATGGATTCTCGGCGTCGGCTTCGCGCTCTCGGTGGCGATTGGGGTCGCGCTCGGGCTTGCGGTCGCCATGAGCCGCTTCACCTACCAGACCTTCCTGCCGGTGCTTCTGCTGCTCTACGCCATTCCGCAAATCACCATTCTACCGATTTTCGTGCTCTATTTCGGCTCAGGGCCGGCATCCAAGATCGCGTTTGGCGTAAGCCATGGCGTCTTTCCCATCGCGGTCAGCGTCATCGCCGGCGTGCAGGGCATCAAGCCTCTTCTGGTGACGAGCGCCATTTCCATGGGCGCGTCGCGCTGGCAGATCTTCCGGCGCATCACCCTGCCCTATCTTGCGCCCAGCCTCTTCACGGGCATGCGCCTCGCATCAACGGCGACCTTGCTGGGCGTGCTTCTGGCCGAACTCTACGTTTCTTCGGGAGGCGTCGGTCATTTCACGCGCAGGTTCGGCGAGAACTTCCAGCCCGACAAGCTTTACGCCCTGATCGCGACGCTTTCGCTCATGGCGATCCTCATCAACGAAACGATGCGCATGCTGGAGCGTCGTTTCAGCAAATGGTCATAGCGCCGCCCCAATGCGCGGACGCATGATGTCGAAAGGCCCTGGACGATGAGCAACGGACACGCTGGACATACCCACGGGAAGGGCGGCCATGTCCACGCGACCGTGGATCACCTCTCCAGTGACGAGATCCACAAGCCCTATATGCATGTCGCTCTCGCACCCGAGCTCATGCACGCCCTGCACGTCCATGCGGACGATCTCGTCCTACTCACCACAGACCGCGGCCGTAGCCTGCTGGCCCGCGCGCTGCCCGAAAACGCGGAATTGAAGGGACGCGGCGCAATCAGGCTCGATCGTTTCGGCCGCCAGTCGCTGAAAGCCCATCTGAACGAGGAAGTGCGCATTGAGCGCGCTGAGCCAGGCGAAATAGAAAAGCTTGTGCTGAGACCCGGAACGGACGTCTCACTCGCCCATGACCTTACGCCGCATATACGCTCCGTCCTGTTGGAGTGCCGCACGCCGGTGACGACCGGATCGGTTCTGTACATCCGCTTTCCCGGTTCGCAGGCGGGCACGACCTATGAAGTCGCGCCGCTCAAGGGACCCGCAGGCGTGGTGGGCCCCAACACGCAGATCCTGATCGATCAGTTCGACTCACATGTGCCCGAAGGCGTGTTCGACGTGACGTTCGAGGACGTCGGCGGCTTGTCGACGCAGGTGCGCATTGTGCGCGAGCTTGTGCAATTGCCGCTGCGCTATCCGCAGGTTTATCGCCATCTGGGCATCACGCCGCCACGCGGCGTCATTCTCTACGGACCTCCCGGCTCGGGCAAAACCCATCTCGCCCGCGCCGTCTCCAATGAAATCGACGCGCGTTTCTATTATCTCAACGGGCCTGACGTCATCGGCACCTATACGGGCGAGACCGAAGCGAACCTGCGACGCATTTTCTCCGAGGCGAGCCACCATGCGCCCTCCATCATCTTCATCGATGAGCTCGACGCCATCGCGCCCAAGCGCGGAGAGACCGGAGCTCATTCCGACACGCGCGCGGTTACGCAATTGCTCTCGCTCATGGATGGATTGAAGCGCGTCGATTCGGTCGTCGTTCTCGCCACCACGAACCGTGTCGACGCGGTGGACACCGCGTTCCGGCGGCCGGGGCGTTTCGACCGCGAATTGTTCATCGGCGCGCCCGACGCCGCGGGTCGGCGAGAAATCCTCTCCATTCACACGCGTGAAATGCCGCTTTCGGATTCAGCCCTCACGCATCTTGAGGAAGTGGCGCGGCGCACCCACGGCTTTTTGGGCGCCGACCTGATGGAATTGTGCCGGGAGGCGGGCCTGAGCGCCATGCGCCGCCATATGGTCTCCCTCGCAGACCATCGCAGCGCCTTCCAGATCTCCACTTCGGATCTGCGCGTCACCGATACTGATTTCGACGCCGCGCTTGGGCGCGTGAAACCCTCGTCTCTGCGCGATTCCTTTATGGCTGCGTCCGACGTCTCCTGGTCCCAGATCGGCGGTCTCGAACCGCAGAAAAAGCGCCTGCAAAGCGCGATGGACCTGATGCTCCGGCAGCCCGAGTTCCTGCATGCGGCAGGCCTTGGCGCGCAATCGGGCGTGCTGCTTCATGGCCCCTCGGGCGTCGGCAAGACGATGCTGGTGAAGGCGCTGGCGAATGAAAGCGGCGTCAATTTCATCTCGGTGAACGGACCGGAGATCTTCACCAAATGGCTCGGCGAATCGGAAGAAGCGATCCGCGAGGTCTTCCGCCTCGCCCGCCAGGTGTCGCCCGCGATCGTCTTCTTTGATCAGCTGGAGGCGATCGCGCCCATTCGCGGCGCCCATGAGGGCTCGATGACGACCGAGCGCGTGGTCAGCCAATTGCTGGCGCAACTCGATGCGCTCGAGCCCGGCGCCCAGATCCTCGTGATCGGCGCGACCAACCGAATGGAGCTGATCGACCCCTCGGTCATCCGCACCGGCCGCTTTGGACAGAAAATCTACGTTCCCATGCCCGACGCCAAGGCGCGACGGGAGATCATGGCCGCCTGCCTGCGCTTGCCCGGCCTTGGCGCGAACCCGCAGGCAGAGGCGATCTACGCCGCCTTCGGCGACGCAATGGCCGCCTTCTCCGGCGCAGAGGTGCGCGATCTGTGCGACCGCGCCAAGCTCGCCGCCTGCGAGCGCAACGGCTACGCAAAGCTCGCGCATGCGACGATTGAGGATTTCCACGCAGCCCTTGAGGCGCGCGGCGTTGAACGCAACTGATGATGCGAAGGAGGCGGGGTCCATGATCAAACGCGCAATGACGAGATTTGCAGCTGGGGCCGCCCTCATCTGCCTTGCGGGCGCGCAGGCGAACGCGCAAAGCATCGAGGATTTTTACCGTGGCCGGAACGTGCAGCTGGTCATTCCCAACGCGCCTGGCGGCTCATTTGACCTTTATGGCCGCCTGGTCGCGCGGCATATCGGCCGCTTCATACCGGGGGCGCCGAACATGGTGCCGCAGAACATGCCGGGCGCGGGCGGCATGGTGTCGGCCAACTGGCTTTACGACGTGGCGCCGAAGGACGGCTCAGCCGTCGCGATCTCGGTGCCCAATATCGCGCTCGCCCATGTGCTTGAAGTGGGGGCGATCCGCTATGACGCGCGCAAGTTCAACTGGATCGGCCGAATCGTCTCGCCCACGGCGACGCTCTACACCTGGCATACGGCGCCCACGAAAACGGTCGCTGACCTGCGCGTCCACGAAACGCTTATCGCCAGCACAGGCTCGGTGAGCCAGGCGCATATCACCTCGCAGATGATGAACGGCGTCGCCGATGCGAAGTTCAAGATCATCGCAGGCTACAAAGGCACGACCGACGCCATCATCGCGCTGGAGCAGGGCGAAGTGCAGGCCGCCATTTTCCCGTGGACCTTCATCAAGGCCGCCCGCCCTGACTGGCTGCGGGAGAAGAAGGTCAATATCGTCGCCCAATACACCCGCAGGCTGAACCCTGACCTGCCGGGCGTGCCGTCGATCTTCGACCTCGCGCAAACCGACGAACAGCGCGAGATCTTCAAGCTCTTCTTCGGGCCTGATGAGATCGGACAATCGCTGATGGCGCCGCCGGGCCTTGCTGGGGCGCGTGTCGAGGCATTGCGGACGGCCTTCACCAAAATGATCGAGGACAAGGAGTTTCTCGCCGACGCCGACAAGCAAAAGCTGGAATTGAGCACGGCGCCCTGGCAGGAAGTTCAGGCTTCGGTGGAAGACGCCTACAAGGCCACGCGTGCGCAGATCGAAGTCGCGAAGAAATATTATCAGTGACCTGACGAGGAGGAGAGCATGACGTCCGCACGGCCCGAAATGGAAGGGCGAAATCTCTGGGACGAATTGATGGCGCTGCGCGACCAGCAGCGCAGCGAGCGCGCGAACGGACTTCAGGTGGTGCGCCGCAAGGACCTTCCCGCCGAGCTGAACTCCCATGGGGTGATGCGCTGGTACATGCACCCGTTTCTCAAGGATCTGGCGCTCTCCACGCTGTCGATCCACGAACAGGAGATTCCCGCCGGCAGCCGCTCAGGTCGCCTGAAGTTTCAGGGCGGGCAGATCATCTTCGTCGTCGAGGGTAGCGGCTACACGACCATCGACGGCGTGAAACACAAGTGGAAACCGCGCGACGTGCTCAATCTGCCGCTCAAGCGCGACGGCATCATCGTGCAGCATTTCAACGCAAGCGAAGATCAGCCCGCGCGCATCCTCGTCGTGGAGCCCAATCTCTACGCCGCCACCAGCGTTGATCGGGGCTGTGGATTCGAGCAGCTCGAAGCCGCGCCCGATTTCATCAACAAGCGCGCGTGACAGGAGAGAGACATGGCCGACCTTGAACGCACACGCACCAGAGAGCGCGATCCGGGCGCGATGACGCCCTATGACATTTTCATTCGAAGCCGCCTTGAGTTTCTGGAGCGCCAGAACACCGGGCAGGTGGTGGTGAGCCTCGACGACCGCGAGTATTTCAACACCAAGCAGGGCAAGCTGCTCTATTACATCAATGCGGAGATTCATAAGAACACCTGCCTGCTCGACTGGCGCGTCTTCACCCACAGCCTGATCTCCCATTCCGGCAAGCATCGGCATCAGGGCGGCCTCGTGATCTATGTGATCGAGGGCAAGGGCTATTCAATCGTCGACGGGGAACGCGTCGACTGGGAGGCTGGCGACCTCCTGCTGCTGCCGATCAAGCAGGGCGGCGTCGAGCACCAGCACTTCAATTCCGAACCGGGAAGCGAATGCCACTGGATCGCGTTCTCCTACATGCCATTCTTCGACTATAATGCGTCGGAGTTCACGCAGGTGGACGTGTCGCCTCTCTACAAGGGGTGAATATATGGCCGAGGCCCGGAGGGAATAGGCTTTTTGCTATTTCCCTATAGGCCGACGCCCTATTTGACGCGGCGGAGCGCGGGTCCATGATGATGGGAAATCCGCGCCCTGTCAGCAAAACGAGAGACAGGCGGCCGAAGCCGTAATGGAGCACGCCATGCATATCATCGACTCGCATTTTCACTGGCGCCCCCGCTCCCTGCTGGAATGGGCGTGCAAGTCGAAAGGCTATCCGCGCGCGGAACGCGACGGACAGGGCGGTTATGTATGGATGATCCGCGAGGGCTATTCCGTGAAGATCCGACCCGACCATCCGGCCTGGGCGCCGCTGGAGGATCAGCTGGCGGACATGGACGCTCTCGGCCATGAGATCGACGTCGTATGCACCATCGGGCCGCTGTCGGTCTATTTCTCCGAACTTGCGCCTGAGGCCGGGCGCGACGCCGCCATGTTGTGGAACGAGGAAATGGCGGCCGCGCAGCGCCGCTACCCCGGTCGTTTCTGGGGCACGGCGGCCATTCCCCTGAAAGACACTAAAATCGCGATCGAGGTTCTCGACCATGCGATCCAGAAACTCGGCCTGTTCGGCGGCAATCTGCCCGGCAGCGTCGGCATCGATCCGCGCATCGACCACGAGCGGCTGTGGCCCTTCTACAAGCGCGCGGAAGAGCTGGGCGTTCCGCTTTTCCTGCATCCCACCGACGCGGTGTTTGCGGATATTCTTGAAGGCTACAACGACACGCTCCACTTCAGCCTTGGACGCGTGATCGAGGTGAGCGTCGGCGCCACGCGCCTCATCCTCTCAGGCCTGATGGAGCATTGCCCGAATCTCAAGATCATGCTCTCGCACACGGGCGGCGCGCTGCCCTATCAGTCCGGCCGTATGGACAAGAACACCAAGGCCGCCAAACTGCCGCGCCCCGCAAGCGAATACATCAAGCGCATGTACACCGACACGGTGTCACCGCATGCGGCGGGCATCAAATTCGCAATTGAGTATTACGGCATCGACAATGTGATGTACGGCTCCGATTATCCCTGCTGGGAGCCGGCCGAGGCGCTGCGCCTGATCGAGCAGATCAACCTGAGCGAAGAAGACAAGCAAAAGCTCTTCGTAGGCAATGTGCGACGCATTTTCGGTCTGCCGCATATGAACGGCTCCGCCCATATGAGGGCGCAGAGCAACGCAGGCTCCGCCGCGGCTGAATGATCCGGCTGGCGAACGGAGAGGCGGCGTGACAAAGCTGGAAAAGCTCGCCGAATTCGTCTGCGGCTCGCGGACGGACGCGCTGTCGGCGCCCGAACGCGCCGCGCTGCGCGCCCACGCGCTCGACGCCGCGGTCGCGCTCGTCGCCGGGGCGGCCTCGCCGGAAGGGCGCGAACTATGCGCGCTGCGGTCTGCGGGTTCCTCGCCTGCCGAGACGGCGGCGATCGCGGCGGCGGTCATCCGCAGCACCGAGGTCGACGACATCCATATCGAGTCCTGCGTCACGCCGACGTCCGTCGCCATGCCGGCGGCGCTGCTCGCCGGCGGCGGCGAAATGGGCGAAGCAGAAGACGCCATTCACATCGCCATTGAACTGAGTGTGCGCCTGGGGCTCGCCATCGAAGGCCCGAACGCGCTTTATCGGGGCGTTTGGCCCACATGTTTCGCCACGCCATTGGCGGTTGCCGGCGCCCTTTGCCGAATGCGCCGTCTTGACGTCGCGCGCACGACGCAGGCGCTTTCCATGGCGCTGATGATGTCGAGCGGGCGGATTGGGCGCTTCGTCGGCCAGCCGACCGGGCGCTGGATCGTACTCAATGCGGCTTTCTGCGATGGCGTGCGCGCGTTTGAGGCGGCAGCCCGCGGCTATAAGGGCGACCCAACCCTGCTCGACGGCCCCTGGCTGCAAAACGCCATCGGCTATGCGCCGCAGATAGACGCGCTGACGACGGATCTTGAAGCGGCGCGCGCGCTCGCTGGATTGGGAATGAAGCCTTTCTCCACGGCGCGGCAGGCGCTGGCGCCGACACAGGCGCTGATGGAGCTGCTCGCGGAGGGGCTTGATCCGGCGCAGATCGAAAGCATCGAAGTGCGCGTGCCGGAAGCCTATGCGGCGATGATTTCGCGACCGCTCGAGGCCTATCGCTCCTCGACCTATTCCAACGCAGGCTTCCAGATGGCGCTGGCGGCCCTGAAGCCCGCCCATCTTCTGGATCTCGACCGCGCTCTCGTGGTGCAGGACGCTGCGGTTCTCGCCTTTGCGCGCAAGACGCAGGTGAAAGCCGAGCCGGCGCTGCAGGCGGATTATCCGCGCGTTTGGTCCGGCGAGATAGCGGTGCGCACTGGCGGCGCGGTTTTGTCACGCAAGGTGACGAATCCACGTGGCGACGCCGCGAACCGGCTATCCGCGGAGGAGTTGCGTCACAAACACATGCGCCTGCTCGCCGATGCGCTTGGCGGGGAGAGCGCAGAGCGTGGCCTGCCGATCCTTCAGGGGATTTTCGAGGCGCCGCAGCCGGCGATTGAGCTGATGAAGAAAGCGCTGGGCTGAGCGCGCTTATCTCGCGCGCTCAACCTCCGCCATTTTACGCGCCTGCGCGATGAGGGCCGGGGGGATGTTCGCCATGTCCACGAGCATCGCCTGCAAGGCTTCTCCCGACATGGGATCAAGATCGAGGCCGACCTTCTGCATTTCGCCCGTAAAGGCGGGATCCTCCACAGTCTTCATGAAGGCCGCACGCAGGGCGGCCACGCGCTCAGGGGGCTGACCGGGCGGTGAGAGGATCGAGCGTCCGATTCGCGAGCCGCTCACCATCATCGCAAGCAAACGCTTTTCATCATCGTTGCGTCCAAGATCGACCAATGTCTGCACATTAGGAAGATCAGGATGCCGCTCCACGCCCATCTGGAGCAGGAGATTCAGCTTGCCCTCGCTCAGCAAGGTGGCGCTTTCCGCACGCAAGGCGGACCAGGGCTGCGTCAGCGCATGGATTTCCTCACGCTGCATCGCCACGCGCGCTTCGCTCGTGCCCTTATAGCCGGTGAGGATTTTCAGTTTGAGTCCGAGCTGGTTCTTCATAAGCGCAGACAGCATGCGCGAGCTTTGACCTGACGAGGAGATGATGAGCTCGGTTGAAAAAGCGTCTTCAATCTTCTTCACCGGCGCCGTGTGCCATCCGTAGAGCACGGCGCCATTGGACGCGATACGGCCGATCCAGTTGAATTTGCCGACGTCCGTCTTCATCCCTTCAGGATCGATGAGCTGCTGGGTGGGCAGCGCCTGATCGATCATGCCCAGAACCGTGCCGTCGCGCGAGGAGACATTGTACAATTGATTGGCCGCGCGCACGCCGCCGGCGCCCGGCATGTTCTGGATCACGACATTGGGCGCGCCGGGAACGTGGCGGCCGATATGACGGGCGATGGTGCGCGCGTAATGATCGTAGCCGCCGCCAACGTCGAACCCAACGATGAAGGCGATCTCTTTACCCTTGTAGAAATCCGCCGTCGCATCGGCTTGCGCATTCGGCGGACTGGCGACGATCGCGGCCAGCGTGGCCCACGCGGTCATCCACTTCATCTGCCTGTCCTCCCAAGAGCCTCGCCTTGTCGACGCGTCGAGACGCGACGCGACGCAGCTTTTGAGACACGATGCGCCGGCCTCCGGACCGCTGCAATGGGATGGCTGGCTATCAAGCCAATAGGTCTGAAGCTATTTCTCGCCATCTTTTTTTCAGCAGGGCGAGCGCCACCGGTTCAAAGCCTGCATCCCGCGCGCTATCGTGGAGGCAAGCGCAAGGCGAGACGCCAAAGCGCGGAGGGAGGAAGCGACATGCGGACTGCGGCTCTCGTCATGGCAGGAGCGCTCGGCTGCACGCCGCTCTCGCAGGCTTGCGCCAGCGAGGCTGATTTCTTCGCGGGCAAGACGATCCAGCTGGTGATCGCGACGGCGCCGGGCGCCGCCTATGATTTCTACGGCCGCGCGCTCGCACGCCATATCGGCCGCCACATCGCTGGCTCGCCAATTGTCACGCCCCAGAACATGCCGGGCGCGTCAGGTTTCCGCGCAGCCAACCATCTTTATGCGGCCGCGCCGCGCGACGGGCTCCATATGGGCACGTTTAACAATGCGATCGCCTATTATCAGGCGATGGGCCAGCAAGGCATCCAGTACAAGGCTGAGGAATTTTCATGGATCGGCGCGATCCCGCAGGATTCCGCGCTCGTCGCCGTATGGCATGCGACGGGCGTCAAAACCATCGAAGACGCCAGGCGCATCCCGGTCGCCATGGGCGCGACGGGCGCAGGCGGCAATTTCGCAGGCCATGTGCAATTGCTGAACGCTTTTCTCGGCACGAAATTCAAGATCGTCATGGGTTATGACGGCGGCAACTCCATCAATCTCGCCATCGAGCGCGATGAGGTGAGCGGTAAGGCGAACACAACATGGGCCGCCTATAAATCCATCAAGCCCGAATGGGTGCGCGACGGGAAGATCGTGCCGCTCGTGCAGTTTGGTCCAGCGCGCGATCCTGAATTGCCGCATGTGCCCCTGCTCACGGAGCTCGCGCAAAATGAAGAACAGCTGAAAATGTTTCAGCTCGTCAGCAGCACCGTGGATATGGGACAGCCCTTCGCCGCCCCGCCCGGCGTGCCGCATGCGCGCGTGAACATGCTGCGCCGCGCTTTTGAAGCGACGCTGAACGATGCTGCCTTTCGCGCCGACGCCGCGAGGCTTGGGCCCCAATCGGTGCTTGATCCCACCTCCGGCGAGACGGTTGAGGCGATCGTCAGGCGCACCGTCGCCACGCCACGCGAGCTTGTGGAACGTCTGCGCGCGGCGTTGGAGACCAAGGAGTAATCAGTTCGCCTGATTGAGCTCGCGGATCTTCTTCACCACGTCGGCGGGAGCCGAATAGGCGTCGACGATGATCTTCTCAAGCTCCGAGCCGGTCGTAGGATCGGCGCATTCCAGATTGAGCTTGGCGCATTCCGCGAGATAGGCCTCGTTACGGAAAGTTGCGACGAGCGCTGCGCGCAGGGCGCTTACGCGCGCGGTCGGCGTCTCGGGCGGAGCCATCATAGGCCGTCCGACCGCCAGCGGCGCGGCCGCAGCCGCCATGAGTTCGCGCTTTTGCGGATCGTTCTTCAACAGGTCGTCGGCGAAAGGAACGTCCTTGAGCTCGGGATGCGCGGATTGCCCGAAATGCAGGATCATCTTGATCTGCCGGTCGCGAATCCAGCCGGGCTTCACCGCCTTCAGGCTCGACCAGAAGGCTGACGGATAGCCCTCGTTCTCGCCGCGCTCCATGGCGATGAACGCTTCATTCTGGCCCGGATAGCCAGCGACCATTTTGATGTTCATGTCGAACACATGCGACAGGACGCGCGCGTAGAAAGCGGGCGTCGCATTGAGCCCGCCCGAGACGCCAAGCACCAGACCGCGCTTGCGCGCCTGAGCCAGATCGTCCACCGGAACCGTATGCCACAGCATGAGCACGCCGACGTCTTTGTTGGGGCTGCCCAGCCAATTGAACTTACGCACGTCGAACAGGGCTTTGTCATTGCCGTAGAGCGGCTCGAACAGCGCGCTGTTCTGCACCATCGCAATCGTAAGGCCGTCGCGGGGCGCGACATTGTAGAGATGGTTGGCGGCCGTCACGCCGCCAGCGCCAGGCATGTTCTTGGGAATGAAGGTCGGCTCGCCGGGCGTCAGCGCACGAATGTGGCGCGCGATCATGCGCGCGGAGATATCGTTGCCGCCGCCTGCTGTGGAGGAGATCAAGATCTCAACGCGTTTGTCCTTGTAAAAATCCGCGACGGGATCAGCCTGCGCCATCGCTGCGGCCGTCCACAGGCACGCCGTCACGGACGCCGCCCTTGCGAGAATCTTGCGCATGTTTCCTCCGCCGGTTCGCCGCGGCTCAAAGGGCGCGCGTGCGATTTGACGGACATTCAACCATGAAACGCGCACGCGTCAACATACGCCGGTCCGCTGCGACATGGCGGCACAAGTCTGTTTCCCGCACGCATCAGCGCTTGCGGCCGCTCTTGAAGCTCGCCTCAAGGAAACGCAGGAAAAGTTTTGTCTTTTCCGGCAGATTGTCATGCGAAGGATAATAGACGCGCATGATCTGGCGCGAGGTGGGCTGACCGTCGAACAGCGAGACAAGCCGCCCTTCCCGCATGGCGTCGCGCACGACGTAAACAGGAACGCGCGCGACACCGAGCCCTGCGAGCGCAAGCTGGGCCAGCACTTCGGAATTGTTCGACTTGAACGTGCCGGACACGCGCACGAGCTTCTCGCGCGAGCCGCTGCGGAAGGGCCATTCACGCGGCGTGAAGAACGTATGCAGCAGGCAATTGTGATTGCGCAGCTCTTCAGGTTTCGCAGGAGTTCCGTGGCGTGCGAGATATTGGGGCGCGGCGCAGACTACGTAATCGACAAGGCCTAGTTCACGCCAGACCGCGCCCGGGTCAGGCATGGTCTTGCCTGAGACAACCACGTCCGCCCCCGCCTCCACGAGGCTTTTGGCGGGCGTGCTGGTGCTCATCTCCACGACTATCTGCGGATTGGCCCGCATGAATTCGCCGATAAGCGGCGCGAGTTCACGCTGCGCGAAGCCCGCGACGACATGGACCCGCAAAGTCCCGGCCGAGCCCGCATGCAGCGTTTGGGCCTGATTCACGGCGTCGTCGAGAGAGGCGAGCGCCTCCTGGCAGCGCTGGAAGAACGCCGCGCCCGCCTCCGTCAGGCTGACGCCGCGGGTGGAGCGATTGAGAAGGGAGACGGAGAGCGTCTTCTCCAATTGCTGCACCTGTTTGCTGACCGCAGAAGGGGACACGCGCAGCTCGCGCGCGGCGATGGTGAAACTGCCCCGCGCCGCCACCTTTACGAAGGTGTGAAGTTTGTTGAGGTCCTGCATCCGCTCCCCCGGAAACCCGGGCGCTATCTGACGCCATTGGCCGGCGCTCCTCAAGGCCAAAGAAAAAGTATTGTGAGCGGCAGGCCGCTATCCGGGACACGGCGTATGGGGCTAGATTGACGGGAACGGGCGAAGCCCGATCCATGGGAGGACATGCGTGTCATTGGTCGTTGCGCTCGATATCGGCGGCACATTCACGGATTTCGTGGCCTTCAATCTCGCGACCGGCGAGGTGATTCAGGCGAAAGATTCAACCACTCCCTACGATCTGTCTGTGGGAATCAAGAAGACGCTCGGCAAGAGCGGACTTGCAATCTCAAGCTTCGACAATTTCGTGCATGGGTCCACGGTGGCGATCAACACGGCGATTGAACGCACCGGCGCCAAAACGGCGCTGATCGTGACGCAGGGCACGCGCGACGTCTATCAAATCGGGCGTGGAAATCGGCCTGAATCCTACAATTTCCTGTTCCGCCGGCCCGAACCGCTGGCCCCGCGCCGCAATACCCATGAAATCGTCGAACGGCTCAATTCCGCTGGCGAAATTGTCGTCGCGCTTGATGAGGCGAGCGTAGAGGCGGCGATCGCACGCCTGCGCGCGGAGGGGGCGGAAGCGACCGCCGTTTGCCTCATCCATTCCTGGGCCAATCCCGCCCATGAGATCCGCGTGGGCGAGGCCCTGCAAAAGGCTGCGCCGGAACTGTTCCACTCCCTCAGCCACGAGATCCTGCGCGAATATCGCGAATATGAACGCACATCTACGACAGTGCTCAATTCCTACGTCGGCCCGCGCGTCAGCCGCTATCTGCAGGATTTCGAAAATCTGCTCGCAGAGGCGGGCTTTCGCGGCCAGTTCCTGATCATGCAGTCGAATGGCGGGGCCATGTCGCCGGAGACGGCGAAGCGTCTGCCCGTCGCCACGATGGAATCCGGCCCCGTGGGCGGCATCATCGCGGCGTCTGAAACGGGTCGTGGGCTTGGGATCTCAAACGTCATCGCCTTCGACATGGGCGGCACGACGGCCAAAGTGAGCCTGGTGCAAGATAATGAGCCCGTGATCGCGCAAGGCTATTACGTGGGCGGCGAAGCATGCGGCCTGCCCGTCATGTATCCCGTCATCGACATCGTCGAAGTCGGCGCCGGCGGCGGCTCTATCGCATGGATCGATGAAGTCGGCGGATTGAAAGTGGGGCCGCGCAGCGCAGGCGGGCACCCCGGCCCTGTATGCTACGGACAGGGCGGCGAAGAGCCAACCGTCACCGACGCCAATCTCGTGCTGGGACGACTGGGCGCGGATCGCTTCCTTGGCGGCGAGATGCAGCTTGATCTTGCAGCCGCGCGCGACGCGATCGAGCGCAAGATCGCCCGGCCTCTGGGCGTAAGCGTGGAGGCCGCTGCGCTCGGCGTCATCAAAATCGCCATCGCGGAAATGTCGCTCGCCGTGCAATCGGTTTCTGTGGGACGCGGGCATGATCCACGCGATTTCGCCATGGTCGCCTTCGGCGGCGCCGGCCCGCTGCATGCGGCCGAGATCGCACGTGAGCTTAATATCCCGCGTCTCGTCATTCCCCGTGTCCCCGGCCATTTCTCCGCGCTTGGCATGCTTCTGGCGGATCTGCGGCACGATTTCGTGCGCACTTATTACAAGTCGCTCGCCAATTGCGACTTCAAGGCTCTCAGCGAGATCTTCTCGCAAATGGAGGCGGAGGCGCGCGCGCTTTTGCGCAGCGAGGGCATGAGCGAGGAGCGCATCTCAATTCAGCTTTACCTCGACATGCGTTATGTGGGCCAGGAGTTTCCAATCCAGACGCCAATCGATCCGCAGGCGCTTGCGCGCGGTGATGCGCAGGCGCTGCGCGCCGCTTTCGACCGCGTTCACGACCGTCGCTTCGGCCACAAGGCCGACAATGAGGAAGTGGAGGTGGTGAACTGCCGCCTGACGGGCCGCGGCCAGCGTCAGCGGGCGGAATTTCCAGCCGCGCCGATCAGCAGCGTCTCCGGTGGGCTCGTGGGGGAACGCGCGATGATCTTCGATGATCCGACGCAGGTCCATAAATGCCCTGTCTACCAGCGCGAACAGCTCGCAAGCGGCCAGGTGATCCATGGCCCTGCGGCGATCGCTGAATACGCTTCAACGACGATCCTCCTCGCCGGCGACGTGATGACCGTCGCGCCCACCGGCGAGCTCGTCATTGAAATCGGCAAGGGAGCCTGACGATGGCCGCTGCAGGAAAACTCGACCCCGTCACGCTTGAAGTTCTGCGCAACGCGCTGCCCGCCATCGCCGCGGACATGGCGACAGACCTGCAGCGCACCTCCTACAACATGATGATCTACGAGGTGCAGGACTTCTGTTGCGCCCTGCTCGACCGAACGGGACGTCTGATCGCCCAGAACGTGGGCGGCGTGTCCCATTTCGTCGCCGACCTTGGCGTGATCATCAAGGATGGGCTGGAGCGATATGGCGTCGAGGGGTTCAGCCCCGGCGACGTGATCATCACCAACCACCAGCGCGTCGCGGGCCAGCATCTCAACAATGTATGCGTCTATTCGGCCCTGTTCCACGACGGCAGGCTTGAGGGCTTCGCCATCGTGCGCGCGCATTGGGTTGACGTGGGCGGGCTTTCGACAGGCTTCAGCGCCGCCTCCATGGTTGTCGACCCGTGGATGGAAGGCCTGCAACTCGATCAGATCAAGATCCACGAAGCAGGCGTTCCAGACGAAAAGGCGCTGCGCATCATTCGCGACAACATCCGCTATCCCGAAGCTTCGATGGGCGACCTGCGCGCCCAGATCGCCGCATGCAAAATGGCGCAGACCCGCTTTGCGGCGCTGATCGCACGCTACGGCGCCGACACCATCGACATGGCGATCGAGCGCATTTTCGACGACACGGAGCGCAAATGTCGAAATGCGGTCGCGCGCTTGCGCGACGGAACCTATGAAGCCTCCTGTTTCCTTGATCCCGACGGCGCCGACAAGAACGACGTGGTCCCCATCGCGGTGAAGGTGATCGTGCGCGGCGAGGAGATGACCATCGACCTCACCGGATGCTCGATGCAGCGCAAGAGCGGTCTGAACGGACGCACGCTTGCGGGCGCCTATATAGCCTATAAGGGCCTCACCGGACCACTTGAGCCTGTCAACGAAGGCTCTTTTCGCGCGCTGAAAGTGGAGATCCAGGAAGGTAACTTCATGATGGCGCGCTTCCCCGCTGTTATGGCGAGCTGGAGCCGCATGCTGCCCAGCGTCGTGGACGCCATTCTCAAAGCGCTGGCGCCGGCGGCGCCGGAGCGCATACCTGCGGCGCATCTGGGCACACTTGGCGGCTCGATGACGTTCTTCGGCGTCGATCCCCGCACGTCGCGCAATTTCATCCTGCAAACCATCGAAGGCGGCGGGTGGGGCGGACGCCCCTATGAGGACGGCATGTCCGCCTCGGTCTCCATCTGTCAGGGCGACGTGCGCAACAATCCGATCGAAGCGGTTGAGCTGAAAACGCCTGTGCGCGTCGTGCGCCGCGCATTGCGGGATGGCTCCGGCGGCGCAGGACTGCACCGCGGCGGACTGGGACAGATCACCGAAATGACGAATCTGTCGGAAGGCAGATGGAGCGCCTCCAACGCGGGCCGTCGACGCTGCCCGCCATGGGGATTGAACGGCGGCAAGCCGGGCGCCTCATCCATCAACCTCATGCGCCTCTCGGACGACGAACCATTCAAGCCTGTCGATCCCGTGCGCGTTTTATGCGGTCCCGGCGCGACGGTGCGCGTGGAGACGGCGGGCGGCGGCGGATGGGGATCCGCGCTTGAGCGCAACCCGGCGGCCGTTCTGGAGGACGTGCTCGACGAATTCATCACGCTGGAGGCCGCGCGCGCGGATTATGGCGTCGCCATCAATGAGGAGACGATGCAGGTCGACATGGCGGCCACAGCTGCGCTGCGCGCGCGCCTGATCGCTGAAGCGTAGGAGAGTCACCGATGAGCTCACGCGAAAGCCAGCTTCAAGAACGACTGCAGGATATGCAGAAAGCCCTTGCGTCGCAGGGTCTCGCCGGCCTCGTCGCCTATTATGGCGCGCAGCACAACATGCTGCGCCCAGACCCGATCATGCTTTTGACGGACTTCCGTGCGCTGGGGCCCTCCGCCCTCATCGTGCCCGCCCATGGCGCGCCGACCCTGATCGCAAGTCCGCTTTGGGATGAAGCCCGCGCCCGCGAGGCCTGCGGATGTCGCGAGATCGTGATGACGCGCGAAGAGGACCTCGCCCTCCGCATGGCTGAGGCCGCCGCCGCGCTTGACGGCACGCTCGCCATGACCGGACTTGAAGTAATGCCCGTCGGGCGCGCGAATGCGTTCCTCGCGCGGCTTGGCCGACCGTTGCGCGAGGGGGCGGAGATCATCCGCAATGTTTCGCGCACGCGAAAGCCTTTTGAGCTCGAACGCGTGCGCAAGGCAGCGGAAATCGCCGACAAGGGCTTCGAGCATCTCTGCGCCATCGCACGGCCCGGCATGCGCGAATACGAACTCGCCGCGGAAGTCGAAGCGATGATGCAAAGCCTCGGCTCCGAGGATAATTTCGGCCTGATCGCGACCGGCTCCCATAATGTCGCGGTGCGCGCGGTCAACGACCGCACGCTCGAGGCGGGCGATCTCGTCATCGGCGAGATCACGCCCTGCTACAAAGGCTATTTCGCCCAGCTATGCCGCACCTTCATCCTTGGCGAGCCCACATCGCTCCAGCGCGAGAAATTCGCCATGTTGATCGAAGCCGAGGACGCCGGCCTCGCTGCGGTGCGTCCGGGCCTGCCCTCAAGCGGCGTCGCGAAAGCCGTCAATGAAGTGATCGCGCGACATGGCTACGGCGATTACTGCCGCGCCCCCTACATGCGCACGCGAGGGCATGGGCTCGGTCTGGGCGGCGCAGCGCCAGCGGATCTCACGGAATCCTCCGCGCCCGTCTTCGAACGGGATATGACCTTCGTCGTTCACCCTAACCAATATGTGCCTGAGACGGGCTATCTCATGCTGGGCGACACCATTGTCGTGACCGACGAGGGACCGCAGAAGCTGACGCGCACGCAACAGCGCCTTTTCTGGAGGGCCGCATGAACATGCGCACAATGCACTCGGTGGTGAAGCGCGGCGCGCTTTACTGGGACCGCACCCTTCTGCCGCCGCAAGGCTATGAAGCGCGCATCGCCCGCCTGCAGGCGCAGATCGCCGCGGCCGGCGACGACGCCTGGCTCATGATGGGCGACGTGGAGCGTCACGGTCCAGTCGTCTATGCGACGAACTTCATGCCGCGCGTGCGCTCAGCGCTCGCGCTGGTTCCCCGGCAGGGCGCGCCTGTGTTGCTGGCCAACATCAGCACCCGCGACATTCCAGCCGCGCGAACCATCACTTTTGTGGAGGATATTCGCGCATTCGGCAAAATTTCGAAGGATCTCCTCGCCCTCATGACGGAGCGCTTTCCCTCAGCCGCCCGCATCGGCCTGTGCGGCGTGTCCGCGGCCATGCCGCATCCTGAATGGGAGATCATCGCGCAGGCGCGCCCCGACATCGTCTGGAGCGCGCGCGACGACGAACTCGCGACATTGCGGACGGTCAAGGATCCGCAGGAGATCGCCGCCGTAGCGCGGGCGAGCGCGATCGCCGCCGAGGCTCTCGCCCATGCTGACAAGGCTCTGCGCGCGGGCATGAACCTGCGCGCGGCGATGGCGGAGCTGGAGCGCATGTGCCGCACAAGAGGCGCGGAGGATGCGCTCCTGCTCGCGGCCTGCGGAGCGCAGGCCGGCGTCGCGCTGCGCCCCGCGCATGACCAGACGTTGAACGCCGGCGATTGCGCGCTGATATTCGCGGCCGTGCAAAACCAACGCTATTGGGGGGAAGCGGCGCGCACCGTCCATATCGGCGCGCCAGCGCCGAAGTCCGTCGAATTGCACGCACGCTGCGCCCGCGCCCTCGAGGCGATGCGCGCCGCCTGCCGCGAAGGCGCACGCGCAAGCGACGTCGCGAGAGCGGCGCATGATGCGCTTGGCGCGCTGGCGCGATCCGCCGAACTCTACGGATTTGGCGGCGGCATAGGCCTCGACCATGAAGAGGGCGCGCGCATCGCGCTTGACGATTCTTCGCAGCTTCGCGCAGGCCAGACCCTCGCACTGCGCGTCATCGCCCATGAGGGCGGGACAGGCGCGGCGCTGGCCCAGACCGTCTGCGTCCGGGAGAACGACGCACAGCCGCTGAATCCCGCGCCAGAGCCCATTTTCATCGGGTGACACATGCTCAACCAGGATCCGCCGCCCGGCAAATTCATGATCGACCCTTATCTCGAATGGAGCAAGGGCGAAGGCGTCCCGATCCATGAGGATTTCGGCTTCGATCTGCGCGCCCTGCCGGTGGCGCACTGGGCGCGCTATGGCGTGCCGGGATGCATCGCCCATGTGAAAGGGCGCGGCGATTTCATGACGATCTTTGTGCTCGAGATTCCCCCGGGCGGAAAGACAGAGCCAATGCGGCACTTCTGCGAGGACGCCGTGATCGTCATCTCCGGTCACGGCGCGACGAGCGTGGAGGGGCACGACGGGCGCAAGCATACGTTCGAATGGGGACCCAACAGCGTGTTTGCGCCGCCTATCAACATGCGCCATCAATTTTTCAACGCCTCCCTGCGCGAACCCGCGCGGCTGGCCGTGTGTTGCAATATGCCCGCAGTGATGAATCTTTTTCACAGCGAACGGTTCGTCTTCGACAATTCCTTCACCTTTCCTGAGCGCGAAGGCGCGGCGGCGCATTTTCAGGGCGAGGGCGACTTCATTCCCGTACGACCCGGCAAACATATGTGGGAGACGAATTTCGTTCCAGACGCAACGAATCTCGAGCTGCGAGAATGGGCCGCGCGCGGCGCGAACTCAGCCCATATCCAGCTCATCCTCGCCGACAGCGTGCTGCACGCACACATATCGGAGATGAAGGTCGGCACCTATAAGAAGGCGCATCGCCACGGACCGGACGTGCATGTGTTCTGCCTGTCCGGTGAAGGCTATTCCCTGTTTTGGTATGAGGGCGACGCTGATTTCGTGCGCATAGACTGGAAGCAGGGCTGGGTCTTCGCGCCGCCGGACATGATGTATCATCAGCACTTCAACACCAGCAGTCAGAAGACGCGGTATATCGCGATCGGCCATGGCAGCGTGCGCTATCCCTTCACGCAGAACATGTGGAAGGTTTATCGCGGCGTTGATGTGGACGTGAAAAGCGGCGGCAACCAGATCGAATACCGCGATCAAGATCCGCGCGTTCATCGCATCTATGTGGATGAACTGACCCGCAGGGGCGTCGACGTGCGCATGGATGAGTTCATGAAATGACGAAGGCGGGAGTATAAGGGATGCGGACGATCGCGAAAACTCTCGTCGCCCTTCTGAGCATTGCAGGCGCGAGCCTTGGGGCGACGCAAACTGCGCGCGCCGACGCCGTGAGCGATTTCTACCGGGGCCGCACCGTGGAAATCGTCGTGGGAACCGGCCCCGGCGGGGGATATGATTTGAACGCGCGCCTGGTGTCGCGCCACATCGGGCGCTTCACGCCCGGCGCGCCGCGGGTGATCGTCACGAATACGATGGGCGCAGGCGGCATCACGGCCGCGAACCTGCTTTTCAACGTCTCCGCGCGCGACGGCAGCGTGATCGGCACGTTCAGCAACGCCCTGCTGACGGCGCCTTTGCTGACGAGCGGGGCGATAAAATTCGAGCCGCGTCGCTTCCATTTCATCGGCAGCGTGAGCCGGGAGGACGGCGTCTGCGTCACCTCGCGGGAATCGGGCGTCGCCTCATGGAGCGACCTTCTGAAGACAGAGGTCGTGATCGGCACGACCGCTCCCGGCACGACCACGTTCATGTATCCCACTATGCTGCGCAATCTGTTCGGCGCGCGGTTCCGCATCGTCTCGGGATATCCTGACGGCAGCTCCATCGTGCTTGCGCTCGAGCGCGGCGAGTCGCAGGCGATCTGCCAGACGTTCTCGAGCCTGAACGCGCAGCACCCGGAATGGATACCCGAGCGCAAGGTTCACCCAATCGTCGTTTTGGGCCTTGAGCCTAATCCGCGCCTGAAGGACGCGCCGCTTGTGATGGACCTTGCGCGCAGCGAGGAAGAGCGTCGCAAGCTGAAGGTGATGCTCGCCCCAACCGCCGCCGGCCGGCCGTTTCTCCTGCCGCCGGACGCGCCCGCCGACCGCGTGGCGGCGCTGCGCCGCGCTTTCGACGCCATGACGCAGGACGTCGACTTCAGGTCCGACGCCGCGAAACTACGCATCGACGTGGAGCCCATGGGCGGCGAGGCGATCCACCGTCTCCTCGAGGAGATTTATGGTTCGCCAAAAGAAACGATCGACAGCGTGCGGGGCCTGATGGGCGGAGGCGGAGGCTGAGGCCGCACGGCGCGCGTTCCTTACAACGCTCGGGCCGAGTTTCGTCGCGAGCATGATGAAAACCACCTGCGAATGGTCTATGCTGGAACGACAAGCGCCGCCCGTGCGGCGCGGCGGACGCGCCCGGGAGACTGCCCATGCGGATGATCGACTCGCATTTCCACTGGTGGCCCCGGTCAGTGCTCAACGCCATGTGCAAGCGCACGGACTTTCCTCAGTCGCGTCCCAATGACCGCGGCGGCTACACGTCGCGCCTGCGGCCCGACATCGATTGCGTGCTCAACGGCGGCGCCGAATGGTATGACATCGACGCGCAATTCGCACATATGGACGCGCTCGGCCATCAGATCAGCGTGGTGGGCTCGATCGGTCCATTCTCCGTTTTCTTCTCCGCCCTGCCCGCGCAGGAAGGACGCGACCTTGCGATCCTGTGGAACGAGGAAATGTCGGCGCAGCAGCGCAGGCATCCCACCCGTTTCTATGGCACCGCCGCCATTCCGCTGCAGGATGAGAAGATCGCCATGGAGGTGCTGGAGGACGCCGTCGGCCGTCTGGGCCTCGTGGGCGTCAATCTGCCGGGTTCGGTCGGAGTCGATTCGCGCATCGACGCCGAGCGGCTGCAGCCGTTTTACGCGCGCTGCGCCGAGCTGAAACTGCCTGTCTATCTGCATCCCACCGACGCCGTGTTCAACAATATGCTCAACGGCTATGGGGGCGCGCTCCACTCCTCGCTCGGCCGCGTAGTCGAGGTGAGTTCGGCCGCGATGCGTCTTGTTCTGTCAGGCACGCTGGAGCGTCATCCGGACCTGAAGCTCGTCATGTCGCATACCGGCGGCATGCTTCCCTATCAGGCGGGCCGGATGGACAAGAACACCAAGGCGGCGAAACTGCAGCGCCCCGCAAGCCATTACATCCGCAACATGTATACGGACACCGTGACGCCGCACAGCGCGGGCATGCGCTTCGCGATTGATTTCTACGGCATCGACAATGTGATGTACGGCACGGATTATCCCTGCTGGCTGCCCGCGGAATGCCTCGGTTATATCGCGGAACTGAATCTCGGGCCGGAAGATCAGCGCAAGCTTTTCTTCGACAACGCCGTGCGCATCCTCAACCTGCCCGCCGAGGTCGGCGCATGGTGCGGCGAGCGGCGCGTCGCCGCGGAGTGAGCGGCGTCTTTACTCCACGAGATCCCAATAGGGCCGCGGGCCGAAACGGTCCGCGATAAAATCGACGAAGGCGCGCACTTTCGGCGACAGGTGCCGGGGATGTGGATAGACCGCGTGCAGCGCGAGCTCCTGCGGCACATATTCACTGAGCAGACTGAGCAGCGCGCCGCTTTGCAGATCGCGCCCCACAATGAAGGTCGGGAGCACCGTGAGGCCGAGCCCGTTCAGCGCCGCCACGCGCAGCGCATCGCCATTGTTGATCGCGAGCTTGCCGGAGACCTGCACGGAAAAAGGTTTCCCGCCGGGATTTTGGAAGCGCCATTCCTGCGCGCCCGGAATATTGCTGTTCAGCAAGCAATCGTGACCTGCGAGATCGCGCGGCGTCAACGGCGCGCCGCGCTGCGCCACATAGTCGGGGCTCGCGCAGACGACGAGCCTGATTGGGGCGATCCTGCGCGCGACGAGGCTTGAATCCTGAAGCGCCGCGATGCGCACCGCGACGTCGAATCCCTCCTCCACGAGATCGACGAAACGATCATTCATGACGAGATCGAGCTCGACCTGCGGATAGAGCGCGCAGAACTCCTTCAAGGCAGGCGCGAGATGCAGGAAGCCGAAACTCATAGGCGCGTTCACGCGCAGCCGGCCGCGCGCCACGGCCTGCATCGCGCTCACAGATTCGTCGGCCTCGGCCAGATCCGTCAGCACGCGCGAGACGCGCTCAAGATAACGCGCGCCGGCCTCCGTCAGGGCGAGCGAGCGGGTGGTGCGGTGGAACAGCCGCACGCCCAGCTCGGTCTCAAGCGCGCTCACCTGCCGGCTGATCGCGGATTTCGACGTCTTCAACCTCCGGGCGGCCAGCGAGAAAGACCGCGTTTCGGCGACTTTCACAAAGGCTTCGAGAGCGGCGAGCCGATCCATATTGTTGCTCTTTCTGGAACAGTATTGTTCGAATATTGCACATTGTTTCGTCTATAGGCCAGCCTTAAGTAAGCCCCAGCACGCCGCCGCAAGCGGCGAACCTTCGCTGGAGGCTTTCATGATCGTCCTGCGTCCCGCCCACGCCCGAGGCCACGCCGACCACGGCTGGCTGGATTCCCGCCACACCTTTTCCTTCGCGGATTACTTCGATCCCGCGCATATGGGTTTCGGCGCGCTGCGCGTGATCAACGAAGACCGCGTGGCGCCGGGCGCGGGTTTCGGCGCCCATGGCCACCGCGACATGGAGATTTTCTCCTACGTCGTCGAAGGCGCGCTCGCGCACAAGGACTCGATGGGCAATGGCGCCGTCGTGCGCCCCGGCGATGTGCAGATCATGTCGGCGGGCACGGGCGTGCGCCACAGCGAGTTCAACGGCTCAGAGGCGGAGCCTGTCCATTTCCTGCAGATCTGGATCACGCCCGACCGCGCCGGCCTGCCGCCCCGCTATGCGGAGGCGCATTTCTCCGAAGCGGACAAGCGCAACACGCTCCGACTCATCCTCTCGAAGGACGGACGCGACGGCTCTCTCGTGATCCATCAGGACGCCAGCGTTTTCGCCAGCGTGCTCGAGCCTGGCGCCAGCCTCGCGCACGCGCTCGCGCCGGGGCGCCGCGCCTGGGCGCAGGTGATCAAGGGCGCCGTCGAGATCAATGGCGCGGCTGCGAAGGCGGGCGACGGGCTCGCCGTTCTGGAAGAGCCGCAACTCTCAATCAAGGCGCAGGAGCGTTCTGAATTCCTGCTGTTCGATCTTCACTGAACCATCCGCCGAGGAGCGATCATGACCAAGGTTCTCGTTCTCTATTATTCGTCGTGGGGCCATATCGAGAAAATGGCCGAAGCGGCGGCGCAGGGCGCACGCGACGCAGGCGCCGACGTCGTCGTCAAGCGCGTGCCCGAACTGGCTCCCCGCGAAGTGGCGGAGAAAGCCCACTACAAGCTCGATCAGGCCGCGCCCATCGCGCAGGTGGAGGAGCTTACGGAATATGACGCGATCATCTTCGGCGCGCCCACGCGCTTCGGCATGATGCCCGCGCAGATGAAGAACTTCCTCGACCAGACAGGCGCCATCTGGGCGCAGGGCGGGCTCGTGGGCAAAGTGGGCGCGGCGTTCACCTCCACCGCCACCCAGCACGGCGGACAGGAAGCCACTCTTCTCAGCTTCCACACTGTGCTTCTGCATCACGGAATGGTCGTGGTCGGCCTGCCCTATTCCTTCGCAGGGCAGATGCGCATGGATGAGATCGTCGGCGGCTCGCCCTATGGCGCGACGACGCTGGCTGGAGGCGACGGCTCGCGCCAGCCCTCGCAGACCGAATTGGAGGGCGCCCGCTTCCAGGGCCGCCACGTAGCGCAGATCGCAGCGAAGCTCGTGCGCTGAACATCGCAAGCCCTCTCCCCTGCGGGAGAGGGCTTTTCGCCTCCCCTCCTGCGCGGCGGACTTGCCATTTCGCGCAGGTCGGCTTCAGATGGCTTGGTCCGCACGAATCGACCGGCGCGGGTTTTTCGACCCGAAGCCAGAACGCGGGGGAGGAATCGCCATGTCGTTTCGCGCAAGGATTCGCGCAAGTTTCGCCATATGTGCGCTAGCCTGCGCATTGACGGCGACACTGGATGCGCAACGCTCCGCAGCTCTCGCACAGAACGCCGACTTCACCGGCAAGACGATCTCGATTTACACCGGCGGCGGCGGCTATTCGCTCTATTCGCGCACGCTTGCGCCTTATCTCGGCAAGCGACTGCCCGGCGAGCCCACCGTCATCGTGAAGGAAATGCCGGGCGCCGGCTCGCATGTGGCGGCGAATTACATCTATGAAGTGGCGCGCAAGGACGGAACCGACCTCGCATCGGTGAGCGGATCAACGGCCACCGTCCAGCTCTTCAAGACGCCGGGGATTCGTTTCGATCCGCGCCGCTTCGTCTGGCTCGGCAGCGTGTCGAATGAGGTGAGCGTGGTCGCCGCCGGCGACAAATCGTCAATCCGCTCCATCGAGGACACGTTCCAGCGCAAAATGATCGTGGGCGGGGGCGGCCCGACGTCTGGCAACGTCCTGTTTCCCACGCTGGCGAACGGTCTTCTGGGCACGCGCTTTGAAGTGATCCGCGGCTACAAGGGATCCGAGGAGATCGCGCTCGCCATGGAGCGCGGCGAGGTGGAGGGCGTGATGAGCTGGAATTACTCCAGCATCCGCTCGGGGCATCCGGACTGGCTTCGCGACAAGAAGATCAACATCATCCTACAACTGGCGCTGGAGGGCCACCCCAATCTCGCCGGCGTTCCGCTCATCATCGATCTTGCGCGCACAGATGAACAGAAATCCGCGATCCGGCTTATCTTCGCCACGCAGAACATGGCGCGACCCTATATCGCGCCGCCGGGAACCCCGGCGCATGTGACCGCGCTCATGCGCAAGGCGTTCGACGGCGCGGTCGCTGATCCCGAGTTCCGCAACGAGGCGGAGCGCCGGGGACTCGACGTCAACGCTCCCATGACGGGCGAGCAGATCGACGCGATGATCGCACAGCTCTACGCAACGCCAGAGGCGGTGGTCGTCAAAGTCAATGACCTGATGAACGTCCGCTAGCCAGCGCGCAAGGCGGCCTGGCTCACTGCCCGATGAACTTCGACGCGCGCTGGATGATTTCAGGGCGCAGCGCATAAGCGCGGGCGAGGAAGCTCTCGATCTCCTGATGGGTGCTGAAGTCGATTCCGCCCGGCTGGACGAGCAGATAATCCTTCACTAGCTCTTCGTCCTTCATAGCGGCCGCGAAGCTGCGGCGCAGCATCTCAAGCCTGCTTGCTGGCACGCCAGGCGGCGTTGAGAAAGCGCGAAAGAACTGGCTGCTGCCAAAGATAAGCTCCATCACGCTGCGGTCATCCTCGTTGCGCGCGTGTTCAAGCGCCGTCGGCACGTCCTTCAATTCGGGATGGCGCTTCAGCGACATCTGCAACAGCACCCGGATAGCGTCCCTGCGCACCCATTCCGCGCTTTTGATGCGTTCCCATTCGGCGCTCGCGCGGCCATGCACCTCGCCACGCTGAATCGCGAGTTCAATCTCCGCCGTGCCGCCCCGATAGCCCTGGATGATCTTCATCCGCGTTCCAAGCAGTTCGTTCAGCAAAAGCGCATAAGAGCTGGTCGCGTCAGGGCCGGAAGCGCCGACGAGCGTTTCATGAGTTCGCAATTCCTCGAAGTTTTTTGCGGGCGCGTCCGCACGCATGATGACGACGGGCGTGCCGCGCGAGGCCATGGATCCGATCCATCCGAACGCGCGCGGATCGAACTGCACGCCCGTCACGCCCAGCAGGGGCGCAAGCGGCGAAATGTCGGCGTAAATGCCGAGAACCGTGCCGTCGCGCGGCGCCGTGTTGAAAACGTAGTTCGCCGCAGTGACCGTGCCGGCCCCCGGCATATTGCGCACGATGACGCGCGGCTCGCCGGGCAGAAAGCGCGGATAATGTTTCGCCAGCACGCGGGCAGCCTGATCATATCCGCCGCCGGGCCCATAACCCACGACGATGGAGACGACAGCGCCCTTGTAATCGGCGCCGGGCTCTTGCGCCCGCGCGCCGCCCGCAACAAGCGCCATGATCGCGGCGCCGACAGCGCAGGCCATTCGCATCGTCTTCCTCCCCGGCTGTTTCTTTCTTGAGGCCAGTCTGGCGGAAATCGCAGCCTCGCGCCACCGCCACGTCGCAGCCCGCCTCGCCGGCCCGCAAGGCGGAACAGATTGGAAAAGAACATGAGCGCAAGCTATACTCGCGCGCACGCCACGCTTTGAGCGTGCGCGGAATTGGCGCAACCTATGAGCGCGACACACATTCTTTCACCCATTGGAGCCGCGGCGATGACATTGGACGATCAGACCCTCGAAGCCTATGTGCGATCCATGGCGAAGATTTTGGAGCTTGAGCTCTCCGATGCGAGCGTCGCCTCGGTCATGGGCCATCTACGCATCGGGCTCAAGATGTCGTCCGAATTCATGGAGTTTCCGATCGCGGACGAGGTCGATCCCGCGCCGGTCTTCGCGCCATGAAGATCGATTCCTGCTCCATGGGCGCGCTGGAGGTCGCCGCCTCGGTGAAAAGCGGCGCGATGAGCGCGCGCCAGAGCGTGGAAGCCTGCGCGGCGCGGATCGCAAGCCGAAACCCACAGCTTCACGCCTTCACCGCGACCTGCCTTGATCGGGCGCTTCAGCAGGCGGCGCAGATCGACGCGCGGCGCGCGCGCGGCGAGCCGCTTGGCTCGCTCGCAGGCGCCGTGTTCGCCGCGAAGAATCTGTTCGACATCGCAGGGCTGCCAACGCTTGCGGGGTCAAAGATCAACGCCTCCGATCCGCCAGCGAAGGCGGATGCAAGCCTGATCCAAAGGCTGGAGCAGGCGGACGCCATTTTGATCGGCGCCCTCAATATGGGCGAATACGCCTATGACTTCACCGGCGAGAACGCGCATTACGGACATTCCCGCAATCCGCACGATCCCACGCGCATGTCGGGCGGATCATCCGGGGGATCAGCGACCGCCGTCGCTTCGGGCATGACGCATTTCTCGCTTGGATCGGACACGAACGGCTCCATCCGCGCGCCCGCCTCCCTGTGCGGCCTGTTCGGCCTCAAGCCGACCTATGGCCGCCTGTCGCGCGCAGGCTCATTTCCATTCGTGTCGAGCCTCGATCACGCCGGCCTTTTCGCGCGCTCGGCCCTTGATCTCGCCGTCGCCTACGATGTCGCGCAAGGGCCCGACGACAAAGATCCCGTGCAGGCGCGCCGGCCCGTCGAGCTGACGGCGGATGCGCTCGCGCAGGGCGTGAGCGGTCTGCGCATCGCGAAAGCCGGCGGTTATTTCGCCAGAGGGGGCGATCCTGCCTGTTTCGCCGCCGTCGATCAGGCCGCAGAGACGCTCGGCGCCGTGCGCAGCGTGGACATTCCCGACGCCCACCGCGCACGCGCCGCCGCCTATGTCATCACCATGGCGGAAGGTGGGTCGCTGCATCTGAACCGGTTGCGCCAGCGATACGAGGACTTCGACCCCGACGTGCGCGACCGCCTGATCGCAGGCGCGATGACGCCATCGCCGCTCGTCGTGAGGGCGCAAAAATTCAGAAGGCTGTTTCGCGACCGTGTCGCAGCGCTCTTTCAGGAGGTCGATGCGATCATCGCGCCGGCCACGCCATGCCGCGCGCCGCTGATCGGACAGAAAACGATCAAGATCGGCGGCGTGGAATCCGCTGTACGGGCGAATCTCGGCGTGTTCACCCAGCCGATCTCGTTCATCGGGCTTCCCGTGGTTTGCGCGCCCACCTGGACCGCCGGTGAAAGCCTGCCGATTGGCGTGCAGATCATCGCGCCCGCCTGGCGGGAGGACGTGGCGCTGCGAGTCGCTCATGCGCTGGAACGCGGCGGGCTCGCACGTGCGCCGATAGCGTGATCAGGACTGGTCACAGAGATCAATTTGCAATATGATTTTTGCAATAAAAGCAGACGTGGGAGGATCGAATTGGACAAAGTGCATTTCCCTTATCGCTCCTCGAGCCACCTCATCCTTCTTCACGTCGTCTCTGAATCCGGTTCCTGGGAAAAGCACGGGCTCGACGTCGAATTCGACCGGCACATCGGATCCGAAGACGCCCAGCAGGGGATCGCCTCCGGAGATATAGAATTCTGCAGCGGCAACCATGTATCCACCTATGGGCTGCGGGCGCGCGGCAGCGACTGGGCCTATCTCGGACAGACCGTCAATCAGGTGAACCATCAGCTCGTCACCCGGCACGACACGGGCATCACCTGCGTGGCCGATCTGCGCGGCCGTCGCGTTGGAACGAGCGGTTCCCATCCCTCGCTGAACCACTGGCTTTACCTGAAGCAACGTGGGCTTGACGTCGATCGCGGCGACTTCGAATTCGTCAATCAGTCCGTTCTCAAAGCCGGCTCGATGGATGAAGTGAACCCCGGCCAGAAAAAGCCGCCGTTGTGGCACTGGGTGCGCGACGGCGTCGTTGACGCGGTTCTGGTGGGCCTGCCCTCAAGCCTGTTCGCCGCCGACGCCGGACTTAAGGTGATCGACGTCGAACCCCTGCCGATGATCCAGTATTCGACCGTCTCCACCAGCTTGCGCTTCGTGGAGAAGCATCCCGACATCGTTGAGCGCTTTTTGAAGGGCATGATCGAGGGCATTCACTTTTTCAAGACGCGGCCCGAGCAGACGATCGACATCATCCAGAAGCGAATCACGAAAGGCGGCCAGCTCACGCGAGCGCAGGCCACGCATGTGCACACCAATCTCGCGCGCATTCTGGAGCCCAAGCTCTATCCGAAGATGATTTCGATCGCGAACGTCTATGAAGAAGCGCTCCGACAGGACAAGGATTCACGGAAAGTGAACCCGATGGAATTGTGGGACATGCATCACGTGCGCCGCATTGACGACACGGGATTCATCGACCGCCTCTATCAGGCGAAACCCGCACAGGCCGCACAGACGCAGCAGGGCTGCGCGCACGATCATGAGGCTATGGCGGAAAGGCGTCAGGCGCAGGGCGCCGCGGTCATTTCAGACACCGCCAGGGGCGCAGACATGCCCGACCATGAGTGCGACGACAGCTGCGCGGGCACGCATTGACCCGCGCAGACGCCAAGCGGTCGTTTATTCGACCTTGAGTCCCTGCCGGCGCAGCATGTGAGAGATGTAATTGATCGCCTCCGGCGGCGTGCGATGGAGCGTCATGACGAGCTTTTCAATGTCTTCCGCCGTCATAGGCTCGAAGGCGTCGCTGACGTTCTTGCTGCGCTCCACGAATTCAGCGTCTTTCATCATCGCATCGAAGCCGCGTCTGTAATAGTCCCGCACCACTTTGGACGATTGGGGCGGGAGGGCGAGCCATTTGTCGACAGCGGTCAGCGTCGCCCAATAGGTGAAAGCCGCCTGAGCGGTTTCATCCTTGATGCGCCCACGCAAGAGATCCGTCATGAGGCTGGCGTCACCGAAATCCTTCCGCCCGGTGAAACCACCGTTCATGAATGAGCCGGTCTGCGCGATCAGCCTAAAGGACCCGCCTGAGAGCAACCGGTGCAGATGATGCATATTGCCTGTGGCGGTGATGTTGATTTCGCCGCGCTCAAGAGCGTAGATAAGATCGTTCGTGCCCTTGTATCCAAGAACCCATTTCGCATTCCAGCCCAGAAACTCAATGCCCCATGCGGCGGCCTGCATGCCTGAGCGCGGCACGCCTCCTGTGACGCCGATCACCACGGGCGGCGCAGAGGGGTCCTGAAGGCGGGCTTCCGACGCGCGGTCGATCATCATCCCGCTTCCGCCCATGCCAACCCCGCCGATGAACTCGAACCGGGAGGGATCGAACACGGACTGGGGTTTGCGATAGTATTGCGGATCCGTGGTCGTGCTCGATCCCATGATGAGCGTGAGCCCGTCGGGCTTCACCTGCTGCACGAAGTAATTCGCCGCGATCACGCCGTCGGCGCCGGGGATGTTGCGAACGACCATGGCGGGCGCGCCCGGAAGATGACGCGGATATATGTTCGCCATCGTGCGCGCCATCGCATCGGTGCCGCCGCCGGCGGCGTAGCCGACGATGATGCTGACCGTCTTGCCGCCAAGGTCTTTCGACGGGTCTTGCGCCAGCGCAGGAACGGCGCTCAACGCAGCGATGATCGTCAATAGCGCTCTCATAAGCGATCCCCTCGTCACGCCTGTCGTCATGAGTCGCAAACCGGCGGCTGAACCGGCTTCCCGCCCATGTCGGCGCGTCGCCGGCTTCGGCCACGCCCGCGTCAGGGCTTTTCCTCCCGCTACGCCTGCCCGTTCATCGCAGGGCATGTGACACCCTGCGCGGCAAGTCGCAGACAAGCCTGCCATCCGGAACGTTTTGCTGTCCAATTCCAAAAACGGCTGAGCGCATGCCGTGGAGGAATGGCTGGGAAATGACGCCGCATCAGCGCCCTGCCGGGCGTTGGGGGAGCGCGTTGACCTCATCGCCGGGGCGGCCTTATCATTCTTTCGGACAAAGGCGCCGCGCAAGCGCGCCCTCGGGAGGACAGCGCGTTGGCCGCGCCGGTTCGATCGTCGAACGCATGGCGCGGGAGGCGCTCCAGATGTTGCAAGGAAAAACTGCCCTCGGCGCATTCCTGCTGTCCGGCTGCATGGCGGCCCCTTTCCTCGCAAGCGCGCCCGCCAGCGCCCAGTTCGCCCATAAGGAAATCCGCATGATCGTGGGCCATCCTGCGGGTGGCGATTACGATCTCGGCGGACGACTGCTGGCGCGATATCTCTCCCGACGGCTGCCGGGACAGCCTGCGATCGTCGTGCAGAACATGCCTGCAGCGGCCAGCATCGTCGCCGCCAATTATCTGTTCCGGCAGGCGCCGAAAGACGGCAGCGCCTTTGGCTCGTTCTCGCGCAACATTCCCAGTCAGGCGATTATGGGGCAGGCGAACCTCGAGGCGGATCCGCGCAAGTTCGTCTGGATCGGCTCAACGGCGGTTCCCAATCGCGTATGCGTGACGTCCGGGGCCAGCAAGATAAAAAACGTCGACGACGTGTTCCGTATGGAAATGCTCGCCGCAGGCGCGGGCGCGGGCTCCTCCCTCAGCATCGTGCCCAGCGTTTTGAACGAAGTTCTGGGAACGAAGTTCAAGGTGATCGAAGGCTATAAAGGCGCTCCTGAAGCCTTGCTCGCCATCGAGCGCGGAGAAGTGGAAGGCGTTTGCAACACCTGGGCGCAGTTTCGCGCTCACCAGCATCTGTTCGAACAAGGTAAGCTCAAAATCCTCTTTCGCGCCGAAGAAGGAGACGCACCGGCTCTCGCGAACGTTCCTTCGATCTTTGAAAAGGCCAGCTCTGAAGAGCAACGGCAGTTAATGCGCTTCATCTTTTCGAGCGTGGAGTTCGGCAGGCCCTATGTTCTGCCGCCGGATGTTCCGGGCGCGATTGCGCAGATTTACAGAACGGCTTTCATCAGCGCTGTGGAAGACGCCGAGCTTCAGGAGGAGGCGCGCAAGACCAATCTCGACATGAGTCATCGCACGGCGGAGCATCTCGAATCGCTGATTGCGAAACTCTTCGCCACGCCCCCTGCTTTGATCGAACGCGCGAAACAATTGGCGCCGGAACAGCGCTGAATACGCGCAGGCTCAGACGTGAGCCTCGAGCCGCCATTCGGGGAACGCGTCTCGCGACAGACGCGCGACTTCAGCCTTCAGCGTATCGATGATGAAATCGCACACATGCCCGGGCAAGGCATGGCGGATCAGGAGCGCCTGTTTGCGCAGGATCGGCGGATTGGCGATGGGGGCGGCCTCCATTGCGCCTGACGCGAGCTCCTCGGAGAAAGTCTCGCAGGGCAGGACCGCGAAAAATCCGTGGCGGAGAATAAGCTCACGTTTGAGTTCGCGCGGCTCGACTTCCAAAGGCTCCGGCATGGCGACGCCCTCCGCCCGCGCGAGCCGTTCGATCTGCGCGCGCAAAATGCGCGAGCGCCGGTCAAGGACGAGCGGAAGCCCCGCAAGCGATGCGAAAGCAAGCCCATCTTTTGCGCGCGGCAGCGCGCCCGCAGCGCCCACCAGAAACAGCCGCTCCGAGAAGAGATCGATGGCCACCGCACGGTCGCTCGCCACGGAATCGGAACACAGCGCGGCGTCCAGCACCCCAGCCTCGACCATGGAGCGCAATTCGTCGCTGAACCCCTGACGCACAGAAACGCGCAAGGAGGGCGACTGCTTCGCGCCGGCGAGAATGAGCCCCGGCAGCAGCGCCTGCGTCGGGCTTGCAGGCGTCGCGCCAAAAAGAATGTCACGCCGTTCGGGCGTGCGAAAATCCTCCATGGCGCGCTGGGCCCGCTCGAGGGAGGTGAGAATCTGCTCGGCCTCGCAAAGCAGCGTGCGGCCCGCCTCGGTGAGCTGCACGCCCCGCCCATGGCGAACGAACAGCCGGGTTCCCAGCCCACGCTCCAGCTCTTTCACCTGCAGGCCCAGCGCAGGCTGCGACACATGCAGCATGGCCGCAGCCCTTGTGAAGCTCGAGGCGCGGGCGACCGCGACGAAGTAGGAGAGTTTCCGAAGGTCCATTGGGCCCGCTATAAGAAATTCAAATGGATCTTCAGGAAAACATATTGGCGCTTGTTTTCGAGGTCCAGTAATCCTGCGAGCGCCGCTTTCAACCGCCCGTCGCAGGCGGGAGACTGGCGCACCCCCGCCCGCGACGAGACGCGCCGATGAAATCGCATGAACGCAGCCTGAGGATCGAGTGGGGCGACTGCGATCCCGCCGGCATCGTCTATTACCCGCGGTATTTCGAAATGTTCGACACGGGCACGACGCATCTCATCGAGGCCGCGGCGGGCCTGAGCAAACGCGACCTGCTCGCGCAGCGCGGCCTGCTGGGCTGGCCTATGGTCGACACGCGCGCGAGCTTCTCCCGCCCCTTGCGCTTTGGCGATGACGTCAGGCTGGAAAGCCGCTTCGTCGAGCTAGGGCGCTCGAGTTTCAAGATCGTTCATCGCATAATGAAAGGCGATGAACTCGCCGTGGAAGGCTGGGAAACGCGCGTGCTTGTGCGCGAAGAGGGCGGGCGCCTTGGCGCGACGCCGATCCCTGACGACCTGGCGGCCAAATTCAGGACGCCGTGATTCAAAAGCAAGGACACGCACCCATGGGGCGCTCATTATTCGACAAGATCTGGGACGCGCATTACGTCGGCACGCGGCTGGACGGCCGCGACCTTCTGTTCATCGACCGCCACATCCTGCATGAACTGCACGCGCCGCATGCGTTCAAAAAACTTAAGGCGGCGGGACGCAAGGTGCGCCGCCCCGATCTCACTTTCGCAGCGCTCGACCACACGCCCTCCTCCGCGCCGGGGCGCGATGAGAACACCAATCCCGCCGGCAAGCCCTTCATCGAAGCGGTGCGGGCGGGCGCGCGCGAAAATGGCGTGCGCGTGTTCGATCTCGGCGATCCGGAACATGGCATCTCCCATGTGGTTGCGCCCGAACTCGGCATGGTTCTGCCCGGCGCCACCCACGCCGTCCCCGACAGCCACGCCTGCACCGTAGGCGGCCTCGGCGCGCTGGCGTTCGGCTGCGGCACAACGGAGCTCGAACATGTGATGGCCACGCAGGTCATCGCGCTGAACAGGCCCAAGCGCATGCGCATCCGCCTTGAAGGCCGGCTCGGGCCACACGCTTCGGCGAAGGACGTTGCGCTGAAAATCCTCGCGCAGATCGGCGTCTCAGGCGGACGCGGCCATGTGATCGAGTTCGCTGGCCCCGCCGCGCGGCAATTGAGCGTGGAAGGTCGCCTCACCCTGTGCAATCTCACCATAGAAATGGGCTCGCGTAGCGGGCTCGTGGCGCCTGACGACAAGACGTTCGACTGGATCCATGGACGTCCTTGGGCGCCGCAGGGCGCCATGTGGGATCGCGCGCTGGCTCTGTGGCGCCATCTGCCCAGCGACGATGACGCAACGTTCGAAACAGACATCGCGGTCGATTGCGACGGCCTCCAGCCGCAGATCACATGGGGCACGGACCCGAGCCAGGTGATCGAGGTCGGCGGGCGCGTGCCAGATCTTCCAGACGGGCCCGCCAATCAGCGCGCCGCCTTTGAACGCGCGCTCGCCTATATGGGACTCGCGCCCGGCCAGACGCTCGAGGGCCTTCCGGTCCATCGCGTCTTCATCGGCTCCTGCGCCAATGCACGTCTGCCGGACCTCGAGGAAGCCGCCGCGCTGGTGCGCGGCAAGCGCGTGGCGCAAGGCGTTCATGCGCTTGTTTCGCCTGGCTCCGGCCAGGTGAAGCGCGAGGCCGAGGCTAAAGGCCTCGACCGCATCTTCAAGGACGCGGGTTTCGTGTGGGGCGAATCCGCCTGCTCCATGTGCGCCGGCGCCAATGGCGACGCAGGCCAGTCGGGAGAGCGCATCTTGTCCACCACGAACCGAAACTTCGAAAATCGGCAGGGCAAAGGCGTGCGCACGCATCTCGTCGGCCCGGCGCTCGCAGCCGCGGCCGCAATCACCGGCTGCATCTCCGACGTTCAGAAAATCAATGGGGGACAGGCATGAAGCCCTTTTCTCGCGCCACCGGCGTCGTGGTTCCTTTTCTCGAAGACGACGTGAACACCGACCAGATTGCCCCCGTAGGCGGGGGCGCGCGGCTGGGCGAAGATTATGCGCAAACCTTCTTCCGTCATCGCCGCCGCCTCGCCGACGGCAGCGACGATCCCGAGTTCATCTTCAATCAGCCGCAGTACAAGAATCCCGCCATCGTCGTGACCGGCAAGAATTTCGGCTGCGGCAGTTCGCGCGAATCCGCCGTCTGGACCTTTCAGGCGATCGGCGTCTCCTGCATCATCGCGCGCTCATTCGCCGACATCTATCGCGAAAACTGCCTGCAAAACGGCGTTCTGCCGATCGTGCTTCCTGACGAAGCGGCGGAGCGGCTCGAAAAGGCTGCTCTTGCGGCGGACGGAAAGCAAGATTTCTCGGTCGACCTCACGGACAAGACCATTCGCGGGCCGGACGGACTGTCGCTGACGTTCGACATTCCCGACTCCGATCGCACTCGCCTTCTGGAAGGGCTCGACGACATCGGCCTGACGATGAAATGCCTCGATCAGATCAAGGCTTTTGAAGAAAAGGCTCTGAAAGAGACGCCCTGGGCGCAACGCGCCGACATTCACGTTGTGAGAGGCTGACATGAATCGACGCAAGCGATTTCGGGAATTGATGGCTGCGCCGGGAATGACGCTGGCGCCTGGCGCCTATGACGCCCTCTCAGCGCGCATTATCGAACAACAGGGCTTCGAGGTGGTTGTTGCGGGCGGCTATGCGGCCGTAGGCTCGATGCTGGCCCAGCCCGACACGGGGCAATCGAACATGCGTGATTACGCGGACCACTATCGGCGCATTTGCGCCGCAGTGTCCGTGCCCGTCTATGTGGACGGCGACACCGGCTTTGGCGGCGTGAACAACGTGCGCGAAATGGTGCGCGCCTTCGAAGACGCCGGCGTCGCCGGGCTTTTCATCGGCGACCAGGCCTTTCCGCCGCGCTGCGGCTATATGGCGGGCAAGCAGCTTGTGCCGGTGGAGGAGATGCTCGCCAAGCTGAAGGCGGCGCTCGACGCGCGGCGAGACCCCGATCTCTTCATCGTCGCGCGCACCGACGCCCTGTCGGTGGAAGGTCTCGACGGCGCAATCGCCCGTGCGCAAACCTACATGGATATCGGCGTCGACATGGCGAAAGTCGTCGGCGCGGATCAGGTGGACTCCTTCACGCGCGTGAAGCGCGAGGTGCCCGGCCCTCAGATGGCGAATATGTCGAACGCCAACCCGGTCGGCATGGCGACGCCCGCGCAGATGGAGGCCGCAGGCGCCGCCATGATGACGTTTCCCTCCGCAGCGCTGTTCGCCGCCACGGGCACCGTCACGCGCGCCATGCGCTCGCTGAAGAACACCGGCACGCTGGAGGAATCGCGCCCCTCGTTCTGTACGCTTGACGAATATTACAGCCTCGTGCGCCTTAATGAGCAGAAGGAAACTGAGCAGCGTTACATCGACGCCGCACAAGAAACCCTCAGGCGCATGGGCCGCTGATACGGGAGGACCCAATGAACACCTTCAAGAAATATGCGCAAGCGCTTTGCTGCGTGGCGGCGATGAGCGTATCGCCCGCCGCGCTCGCGCAATCGGAGCCTTATTACAAGGGCAAGACGATCAGCGTTATGGTAGGCCTCGACGCTGGCGGCACCGTCGATCTCTTTGCGCGCATGTTCACGCAATACATCCAGAAACACCTGAAGGGTTCACCCAGCATCATCGTGCAGAACATGCCTGGCGCCGGCGGCCTGATCGCGACGAACTATGTCTCGGAGAAAGCCAAGCCGGATGGGCTGACGTTTCTCTGGGGACCGTGGGATCCGCTCGCCCAGGCGCTCAAACTGCCGAATATGCGTGCGCGCTAAGAGAACTTCGAGTTTCTCGGCGGCACAGGCGACACCCGCGTTCTCTACGCCAACGCCGCCGCGATTCCGGAAGGCCTGAAAAAGCCTGCGGACATCGCGAAGGCGGACTCACTTGTGGTGGGCGCGCTCAACCCGACCGACCCTTCCGGCCTTCTCGCCCATCTGGCGCTGGAAGTGCTCGGCATCAAGAACAAGATGATCATTGGCTACAAGGGCGGCAGCGACGTTTTCCTCGCCCTGCAGCGCGGCGAGGTGAATTTTCATTCGACGAGCATCACCACCTTCCGCGGCCGCAACAGCGAGTATATCCGCTCGGGGCGCGGCATCGGCGTGGGCTATCTCGTAAGCGTGGACAAGAACGGCGCGTTCACGCCCAATCCTTTCATCACCGAAATGCCGGCCTTCCCCGATCTCTATCGCGAAATTCACGGCAAGCCGCCCTCCGGCCCCACATGGGACGCGACGAATTGGCTGATCGAGCAGATCGGCGAGCTGACCTTCGTCGGACTTGCGCCTGCGGGCACGCCTGCGGAAGCTCTGGACGCCCTGCGCGCGGCCTATGCGGACGCTGCGCGTGACAAGGAGTTCATCGACAAGTCGGTGCAGATGAATGGTCTGCCCTATTCCTTCGTGGACGTTCCGCGCGGGCGGGAGATTTTCGCCTCCCTCGCCAAGGTAAGCCCCGAAGTTCTGACGACGCTCACGCGCATCGTGAACACGAAATAGGCGAGCGAGACCGTCATGGCGGAAATTTCTTTCAAGAGAGAAATTGAAAGCCTCAAGCTTTCCGACGGCGAGACGTTCCATGGCGAGGGGATCATCGCCGTCACGAAAGCCCTGCTGCAATCCGGCGTTTCCTATGTGGGCGGCTATCAGGGCGCGCCGGTGGGCCACCTGCTCGACGTGCTCGTCGAGGCGCAGGAGGAAATGAATCGCCTGGGCGTTCACGTGGAGCCCTGCATGAACGAGGCCGCGGCCGCCGCCATGCTCGGCGCGTGGATCAATTATCCGGTGCGCGGCGCCGTGACATGGAAATCCATCGTCGGCACCAATGTCGCAGCCGATGCGCTTTCCAACCTCGCCTCTCCCGGCGTCAAAGGCGGGGCGCTCATCATCGTCGGTGAAGATTACGGCGAGGGCGCGAGCGTCATTCAGGAGCGCACGCACGCCTTCACGCTGAAATCTTCGATCTGGCTTGTGGATCCGCGCCCCGACATCGCCAATATCGTGCGCCTTGTCGAACAAAGTTTCGAATTGTCTGAAGCCTCCAGCACGCCGGTGATGATGGAGCTGCGCATTCGCGCCTGCCATATGTTCGGCGCGTTCCAGACGAAGGCGAACAGACCCGCAGCTTTCTCGGCGGCGCAGCGCATCGCGGAGCCTGCCCCATTCGAATATATGCGACTGGCCCATCCGCCTGTCACCTTCGCGCAAGAGAACGACAAGTTTCAGCGCCGGCTTCCCGCCGCGCAAGATTTCATCATCGAGCGTCAGCTGAACGAATTGCGCGGGCCCGCGCGCCATGAACTCGGAATCATCGTTCAGGGCGGCTTGTTCAATGCGCTCAATTCGCGCCTGGAGGCCGCAGGCCTCTCGGATGTATATGGGGAAAGTCAGCTCCCTGTTCTGATCCTCAATGTCACCCATCCGCTCGCGCCGCGGCAGATCGAAAGTTTCTGTCGCGACAAGAAGGCTGTTCTCATCGTGGAGGAAGGCCAGCCGGATTATCTCGAGCAGGCCATCGGCCACATTCTGCGCAAGGCTGATCTGCAGACGCGCCTACATGGCAAGGACGTCCTACCCATGGGCGGCGAATATACGCAGCGTGTGATCGCCAACGGGCTCGCAGCCTTCCTGCGCGCGGCCGGCGAACCGAGCCCTGCGCTTGAGGCCTGGCTCGCAGGGCTTGAACGCCATGAGGCGAGCCTGCGCGAGACCTTCGCCGCGCCGCTGCCAGCGCGACCTCCGGGCCTGTGCACGGGCTGTCCCGAGCGGCCCGTCTTCTCCGCCATGAAGATTTTGAAAAACGAAATCGGCCCCACCCATGTGGCTGCGGACATCGGCTGCCATGCGCTCGCGACTTTCGCGCCATTCGATCAGGGCAATTCGATTCTCGGCTACGGCATGTCGCTGGCGTCCTCTGCAGCAGTCGCCAATCTTCAGGCGCGCAAACCGATCAGCGTGATGGGCGACGGCGGCTTCTGGCACAATGGGCTTCTCACCGGCGTGGCGGGGGCCGTATTCAATCGCAACGAGGGCGTCCTCGTCGTCATGAACAACGGCTATTCCAGCGCGACCGGCGCACAGGATCTGCCCTCAAGCGCCCCCACCGCTGAAGGGCGCGGCGCTGGCGTGGACATCGAACGCACGCTGCGCGGCATGGGCGTGACGTCAATCGCCCGCGTGCGAACCTATGACATGAAAAAAATGGTCAAGACCCTGCGCGCGAAAATCCTGTCGCGCGGCAAGGGACTCGAAGTCATCATCGCCGATGGCGAATGCCAGCTCGCGCGCCAAAGGCGCATTCGTCCGCTTAACGCCAAGGCCGTCGCCAGAGACGAGCGCGTGCTGCGCACCCGCTTCTGGGTGGATCCGGAGACATGCACGGGCGACCATTCCTGCATTCGCCTCTCGGGCTGCCCCTCGCTGACCCTGAAGGCGAGCGAAGATCCCCTGCGCAAGGATCCGGTCGCCCATGTGAACAATGATTGCGTGGGCTGCGGCGTGTGCGGCGAGGTCTCCCATGCGGCGCAATTGTGCCCCTCCTTCGCGCAGATCGACGTCATTCAAAATCCATCCCGGTTCGACCGCTTCAAACGTCGGATCGAAGACTGGATCGTGGCTCGGCTCGGCGGAGCGACGCTCTCATGAACGGGCCCGTTCGTATCCTCATATCCGCGCTGGGCGGCGAAGGCGGCGGCGTGCTCGCAAGCTGGATCGTCGACGCGGCGCTCGCCTGCGGCTTCATTGCGCAGCGTACTTCGGTACCCGGCGTCGCCCAGCGCACCGGCAGCACGACTTACTACATTGAGATGACGCTGCAGAGCGGGCGCGCGCCCGTTCTTGCGCTGGCGCCTGCGCCCGGCGAGATCGATCTGTTCATCGCGACGGAATTGCTTGAGGCGGGCCGGCTCATCCAGGCCGGCTTTGTCACACCTGATCGCACAACCATCATCCTGCCGCGCAGGCGCGTCTATTCGATCATGGAAAAAATCGCGATGACGGATGGGCGGGCGGATTCCGACCTTATCCTTCAGGCTGCGGAGCGTTACGCGAAAGCGCGCCGCATAGCTGATTTCGAAGCCCTGTCCACACAAGCGGGCTCGCATCTCAACGCCGTTCTCTTCGGCCTCGCCGCGCGCAGCCTCGGCCTGTCCGCACAGGCCTGCCGGAGCACGATCGAACAGGACGGGCGCGCGGTCGCGGCCAACTTGCGCGGCTTTGAAGCGGGCTTCGCATTCGAGGGCGAAGCGCAGGAGCCAGCCGGCCCAAATGCTGAGGACGCGCCAGCCGCGACATATCCATTCGCCCATGCGTTTCTTGCGGAATGCCCGGAGGAGGCGCGCGCCATCGTGCGCGCCGGCGTTGAAAGGCTCATCGACTTTCAGGATGAGCGTTACGCCAAAATCTATCTCGCCCGGCTCGCCCCCTTCAGGGATATGCCGGCCATGGGCGCCTCGACCTTCACGGAGCTTGCGCGCCTGCTTGCGCTGCGCATGACAAGCGAAGACGTCGCGCGTGTCGCCCAGCTCAAGATCCGCGCCGCGCGGCTTGCGCGCGTGAGGACGGAATCGGGCGCGCGCGCGGGCGATCTCGTCAGCGTCACGGAATATCTCAAGCCCGGGCCCGCCGAGATTTTCTCCATGCTGCCTGCGCCTGTCGGGCGGGCGCTGTTGCGCCTGACCGCGCTGGCGGGCTTGAGCGGGATCGCGGCGCCGCTACGCGTGCGCACCAGCGGCCTTGCGGGCTTCCTGCAGATGCGCGCGCTCTCCGCCTTGCGGCGGCTGCGGCCGTTCTCCCTGCGTGCGCGCGAGGAGGGCGCATGGGTTGACGAGTGGCTCGCCGCGATCGAGCGCGCCCTGCCGCTTGATGCAGCAGCGGCGCACGAAATTGTCCTCACAGCCCAGCTCGTACGCGGATATGGCGAGACCTGGGAGCGCGGCCAACGCAACTGGCGCAAGATTTTCGACCGGATCGTCGCGCCCGCGCTGGCGGGCGAGATCGCGCCCGCCCATGCGGCCGACGCGATCCTCCAGGCGAGGCTCGCCGCCAGCGCCGACGAGCGCGGCGCGCGCCTCGAACAGCTCATCGCCTCGATCGAAGCGATGAGCCAAACGCGCGCGGCTCACGTGTGAGCGTCTCGGCGCGCTTTTCGCCGCCGCTATTTCGCGTGCGTGCCGACGATGTCGCGCGCGCGGGCGATGACCTTGGGATCCGTCTCGATGATCGAGGCTGCGATCTTCTGGCTTTCCTGTCCGCTAAGCCATTCAAGATCGAGTTGCATCTTGTTCGCCTCGTCGAGGAGGGCCGGCAGTTTCATTGACGCGTCGAAGGCTTCGCGCAACGCCGCCAGTCGATCCGCGGGCACGCCCGGCGTCGTCACCATGGCGCGCGCAATGGCGGTGTCAGCGGAAAGGAAACGCAGCAATTCGCGGTTAAAGTCGTTCTGCGCCAGCTCCATCATCAACGGCACGTCCTGAAGATCGGGCGCGCGCTTTAGGGCGATCTGCACAAGATTGTAGATCTTTTTTTCGGCGACCCATTCCGGGCGCGTGGACTTCCACGACGACCAGGAGTTCGATCCGCGGCCCTGCACCTCGCCGCTCTCCATCGCCAGATTGATCTGGTTTCCGCCCGGATAGCCGGTGACGACCTTGAATTTCGTGCCAACAAGCTCGTTCAGCACGTTCGGATAAATCACCGAGGCCGTGCCGACGGTGCCCCCCAGCACAATCTCGCGCGTCTTTGCTTCTTCGATTGTCTTCGCGCCGGCCGTATGCCAGACCGTGACGACGCTCGGCGTATCGGACGTATTGCCGATCCAGCCGAGTTCGCGCACGTCATACTGGATCTGCCCCATGCCGAGAGCCTGATTCATACTGGCTGTCTGCATCAACATCGAAATGACCGTGCCGTCGCGCGGGGCGACTTTGGCAAGCCAGTTCGAAGCGACAATGCCGCCACCGCCTGGCATATTGCGCACCACGATGGAAGGCTTACCCGGCAGCAGGTCGCCCATGTAGCGCGCGAACAGCCGGCCCCTATTGTCATAGTCATTTCCGGTGGTCGTTTGCACGACCATGGACATTGTCTTGCCTTTGTAGAAGTCGGCCGCCGACTCGGCGCGAACGGGCGCTGCGCCTGCGGCCAGCGCGAGCGAGCTGAGCGCCAAAACGGATCTCGTTGCGTTCATCATCATATATCCTCCCGCCCAGATGATTTTGTTCAGGCGCAGCCGCGCGAGGTCGCCCCTCGTTTCGGCAGTCAGACCGCGAGCTTCACCATTCGAACGTTTCGCGTCAAGTATATACACCATGCGCTGAGAGAGGGCGTCGTCGAAACCCAAAAAACGACTGCGACGATCCGCTCCTTGATGTATTTGATGACGGGTGCGGCGTTCGCCCGGAGCATGCGTCCGGCGGGCCGGCGGGCTTCCGTCGTCATTCACCATGATCGGGAGGACGCCCGGCGCCAAAGCGCCCCGGGGCCGTCGCGCCAAACAGAAAATGGGAGAAGCGAATGCTCAACGCCGAAGAGAACGCCCTGTTGACGCGCACCGACGCGGGCGAGCCGCTCGGCGTCCTGATGCGCCGCTTCTGGATTCCCGTCCTGATTTCCGAAGAACTGCCCGAGCCCGATTGTCCGCCCGTTCGCGTGAAACTGCTTGGCGAGCGGCTCATCGCGTTCCGCGACACATCGGGAAAGGTGGGCTTCATCGACGAGTTTTGCGCGCATCGCGGCGTGTCGCTCTGGTTCGGGCGCAATGAAGAGCATGGCCTGCGCTGCCCCTATCACGGCTGGAAGTTCGATGTGAACGGACAGTGCATGGAAGTGCCTTCCGAGCCTGCCGAGAGCGGCTATTGCCAGAAGATCAAGCTCACGGCTTACCCGTGCGTAGAGAAGGCCGGAATCATCTGGACCTATATGGGACCCAAGGACAAACAGCCTGAGTTCCCCGCCTTTGAATGGCTGGATCTGCCCGATTCGCAACGGCTCGTCGCAAAGCGGTGGCAGGAGTGCAATTGGCTGCAGGCCATGGAAGGCGGCATCGATTCCTCGCATGTCTCATGGCTGCATAGCGGAGAGCTGCACACCGATCCGCTCCACAAGGGCACGAAAGGCGCGAAATTCCAGGGCGACAAGACGCCCAAATTCGAGCTTGTGGAATCGCCCGGCGGCATGATTATCGGCGCCCGCCGCAACGCCGAGGCGAACCAATATTACTGGCGCATAACGCAATGGATCATGCCCTGGTGGACGATGATCCCGCCTTATGGCGACAATGCGCTGAACGGGCACGCCTGGGTTCCGATGGACGATGAGAACTGCATCGCATGGTCCTTCACCTGGCACCCGACCCGGCCGCTCAGCGCGAGTGAATTGCATACGATGCGTCATGGCGGCGGCATCCATGTGGAGACGATCCCCGGCACGTTCCGTCCCGTCATCAACAAAGACAATGATTACATGATGGATCGGGCCGCCCAGAAAGCCGGCCGCACATATTCGGGCGTTCATGGCATTGCGATGCAGGACGCCTCGCTGCAGGAGAGCATGGGGCCTGTCGTCGATCGTCGCCGCGAAAATCTGGTATCAACCGACAACGCCATCATCATGGCGCGCATGCTGCTCAAACGCGCTGCGCAAGCGCTGCAGAAGGGGCGAGAGCCTTCTGGGACTGCGCCAGAGCATCATCGCGTGCGCTCCGCCTCGTTCCTGCTCCCCGTAGATCAATCCTTCGTGAAAGCGAAAATGGACGACCTCAAGGCGCGGCCCGGCGTCCCGCATACCGGCGTCTAGAGCGAACGCTGATCCAGAATGACAGGCGCCAGCCATAGAGCTGGCCGCCATGCGCCGATGCGGCGCGGCCGAAAAGACGGAGTTGATGAGAGATGCTTCAGCGCTTCACGAACAAGATCGCGGTCGTCACCGGAGGCGCGCAGGGCATTGGGAGAGCGACCGCTGAGCGGCTGGGCCGTGAAGGCGGCGCAATCTTCATCGTCGATCGCGCGGCCGAGGCCGCTCATGCGACGGCGAAGGCCCTGAAGGCCGAGGGCCTTGATGTGGAGGTGGAAGTGGCGGACCTGTCCACCTGGGCGGGAGCCTCGACCGCTTTTAATGCGATCATTCGCAAGGCGGGGCGCATCGACGTTCTGGTCAATAATGTCGGCGGCACGATCTGGATCAAGCCGTTCCTCGAATATACCGAAGACGAGATCAAGGCGGAGATCGACCGCTCGCTATGGCCCACGATCTGGTCGTGCCGGGCTGTCGCGCCCCACATGGTGTCGCGCGGGACGGGATCAATCGTGAACGTTGGCTCGAACTCCGTTCGCGGCATCTATCGCATTCCCTATGCGACCTCCAAGGGCGGCGTGATGGGGCTGACCACATCGCTCGCGATCGAACTCGCCGAGACGGGCGTGCGGGTGAATTGCGTGGCGCCGGGCGGGACCGATATTCTGGATCGGGCCACGCCGCGCAATGTGAACGCGCCCTCGCAAAGTGAAGAGAAATGGGCGGCTGAGATGCGTGACTTCGTTCACCACCAGATGCACATGCGCCGCCGCGGCCGCGTCGAAGAACAGGCGGCTGCGATCGCCTTCATGGCTTCCGATGACGCCTCATTCATCACCGGCCAGATATTAAGCGTAGCGGGAGGCGCGTCTGTTTAGGCGCGCCTAGTTTCGCGTGAGATCGTCAACGCGCTTGAGAACATCCGCGGGCGTGGCCATCAGCTCTTCGACAAGCGAGGTGAGTTCTTCGCCGCGCACAAGCGACACATCGAGATTCAGCTTTCGTGATTCATCCAGAAAACCGGGGTCGGCCAATACGGCCTCGAAACTCTTACGCAAGATCGCCACGCGGGCGGGCGGCGTGTCGGGCGGAGCGACAATCGGGCGCCCAAGCTCGACGCTCGATGAATAAATCAGAAGAATCTGTCTTTGCTCCTGCGTCTTTGCGAATTGCATGATCGAGGGCGCATTGAACTCTGCAAGCGGCGCTCGCTCCATATTGAACAAAACGCGCATCTTGCCGCTCTCAAGCCAACCCGCCCTGAAAGCGCGTAGCGAACTCACCGTCTGGCAAACGCCGCTCACCTCGCCCTTCTCCATGGCGAGCTGGATATTGCTGGCGCTGCCATATCCTTCGACGATCTTGAACTTCATGCCCAGCAACGCCGCCAGCAGCCGCGGCGTGGTGGTGACGGCGGTTCCGGCCCCAGCGCCTCCCACAATCAGCTCAGTCGTGAAAAGATCCTCCGCCTTTCTGACAGGGGAGCCATCCATGGCGACGCAAACGCGGCTTGGCAGCTCAGGACTCCCGATCCAGTTGAATTTCAGCGGATCAAAACGGATACCCTCTACCTTCATCAACGCCTGAAAAGGCAGATTGCGGCCGATCATGGCGATCGTGGACCCGTCTCTGGGCGCCGTGTGGTAAAATGAATTCGCAGCGATAATGCCGCCAGCGCCAGGCATGTTCTGAATCACAAACATGGGATCGCCGGGAATATGCTTCACCCAATGGCGCGCGATCAGCCGCATCCAACTGTCGTAATCGCCGCCAGCCGCAGTGCTGACGATCGCTCTCAATTGTTTGCCGTTATAAAAGCCGTCATCCTGCGCCAGGCTTGCTGAGGCCGTAAAAAGCGCAATACAGGCGGCAGTGAATCGGGCGACAGCAGCCATCGTCTCCATCCGCACAAGAATTCAGGACGCCGCGTATAGGCGCGAGGGCTTCAGGCGCCGAAACCGCGCACAGCCATATCGTAGTTATTCCCATCTGGATCAGTGGCGCGCGTCTCAGCATAAGGGCGATCCGCGGGGCGCTGGGTGGGCGCAAGGCCGAATTCAACGAGCCGGTCCGCTATCTCCTGCTGATCAGAGATCTGGAAGCCAAAATGGTTGAGGCCCGGCGGCTTACCCTCGGCTTTGTTCTCAAGCAAGGCGAGCGTGAGATATCCATCCGTCATGAACACGGCCTTGCTGCCGGTTTTCGGACGATCCGCCGGCCTGACCAGCCGCCGCATACCGAAGACTTTCTCATAGAAATTAGCGAGCCGTTCGGGATCAAGCGTGATGATGGCGAGATGTTTGATCTTCGGCGTATCAGTCATGCGGCGCCTCCCATTCGTTGTTTTTTCGTAGCTTATTTTGCTGGAAGATTGATTGTCAAATAAGCGACGGGCGACAGCGTGGAGCAGCTCACGCTGTGCCGGCTTACGGCTGTAACGCGCTCCCCAGATAGCGGGGCGCGCCCGCCAGGCCGCCATAAGCCCCCCCTGGCGCGCGCCCTGAACGGCGTCCGGGCTCAATGGCTGCCCTGGCGAGCGCCAACAAGTCCCCTTGCTGACCAGTCGCTTCGGGCGCTAGGCTCTCATCTATAAAAATGCTCATGGGAGGTAAGCGCAGATGATCCGGGCTCTCGTCGTCTCATGTTTGTCAGTTCTCCCCATTCTTTGCGGCTCGAGGGCGGCGGCGGATCCCGTCGCTGACTTTTACAAAGGCCGCAGCGTGGATTTCATCGTCGGCGCTGCGATGGGTGGCGGCTTTGACCAGACCGCCCGACCGATGGCGCCCTTTATGTCGAAGCACATGCCCGGAAGACCTAACTTCGTCGTGCGAAACATGCCCGGCGGCGCCGGTGTCATCATGACGAATTATCTCGTAAGCGCAGCGCCAGCGGATGGAAGCGTGATCGGCATGGGAACGGGAAATATTCCCTATGAACCGCGCCTGAACATGCTTTCCGACGACGGAAAAAACATCAGATACGACCCCCGCAAGCTCATTTACATCGGCACGCCCGTGCGCGAGCCGCAGGTCAGTTACGTGTGGCATGCGACATCCGCAAAGACCTGGGCGGATATGCGGACGCATCAGGTGCGTTTTGGAGCCACCGCCGCGAGCGGCGATAATGCGATCTTTCCAGGATTGGCGAACAAGCTTCTCGGCCTTCGATCGGAGATCATCACCGGATACAGAGGCGTTTCCGAAATTTTGCTCGCGATGGAGCGCGGCGAACTTGAGGCGAACAACAGCGCTTACTCCACGCTCGGAGTCTCCAAGCCAGACTGGAAGCGCGAGGGCAAGGTCCGCTACCTGATGCAATTCGGCGTCGAGCGCATTCCGGAACTGAGCGACGTTCCAACCCTGTATGAGCTCGTCTCAAACGAAGAAGACAAGAAGATGCTCCGCTTCTTCTTCCTGAAGTTTGAAATGCATCGCCCCCTCTACGCCCCGCCAGGCGTTCCCAAGGAGCGCGTGGAAGCTCTTCGCACAGCATTCGACCGCACAATGAAAGACCCCGAATTTCTCGCGATCGCAGAAAAAATGGGCCTATGGATAAGGCCGCTTGACGGAGATGGCGTCGCCAAGCTCGTTGACGAAATCATGACGACGCCGCAGCCGGTCGTTGACCGACTGAAACGCACCCTCGACGACGCCGGCATCAAATGATCGCCAACAAAAGCGTGAGGACGAAGCCCATGACGAAACGCTTTCACAGCATCGCCCTTACGCAACATTTGCGCGGCATCGCTTCCTTTCTGGAGCGGCATAAGCGTTGTTTTTCGCTGCCTTACACTGTTATGACGGTATCCTGCGCGCTCGCTTATTTGTCGGCGCCCGCAGCGGCTTCTGATCCATTCTATCAAAATCGCCAGCTCAGCCTGATCGTCGGCAATGCGGCTGGCGGCGGATATGACGTATATGCTCGTCATGTGGCGCGTCATATCGTACGCTACATTCCCGGCGATCCGACCTTCGCCGTTCAAAACATGCCGGGAGCTGGCGGCTTTCAGGCGACGAACCATCTCTACAATGTGTCGCCGAAAGACGGTTCGGTTGTTGGTCTTCTACAGCGCGGCGTACCTCTTGCACCGCTCTTGGAGACACGAAGCGTCAACATGAAGTTCGATGCGCGCAAGTTTAATTGGATCGGCAGCGTCAATGCGGATACTGGCCTTGTCATCGTCTGGCATACATCGCAGCACAAGACGATGGAGGATGTGTTCAATCATGAGCTCGTCATAGGCTCTTCGTCGCCAACGATTGAGCTCATACCGCTCTTTCTTAACAGGCTCATGGGAGCAAAGCTTCGCATCGTCCAGGGCTACAAAAGCGGAAATGAAGTTCTTCACGCCATGGAGCGCGGGGAGGTCGAGGGACGCATTACAGGCGGCTGGACGGGCGCGCGCATGATCGTTGATCGCTGGCGCGCGGAGAACAAAGTGCGTTTTCTTGCGGTTCTGTCGACGAAGACAAGCCCGGAGTTTCCGGATACGCCTTTGCTCAGCTCATTTGCGAAGAACGAGACCCAGCGCCAGATCATCGATCTTCTCCTTGCCGGCCAGCTATGGGGGCGTCCATTCGCGCTTCCGCCCGAGACGCCGCCGGAACGCGTGCGCATCATGCGCGAGGCGTTCGACAAAATGTCTTCCGACGCAGGCTTCCTCAAAGAGGCCGCCACCCTCGGGCTCGATATCGACATCCTGCCCGGGCTTGAAATGCAGTCCATGCTGGAAAAGCTTTACGGCCTTCCCCCCGACCTTGTTGAGCTGGCGCGCCAATCGATCACGCCATAGCCCTCACGTGCGCCAAAATGCCGTGCTGAAGCCTAAGGGGGCCTGCATGGGCTTACAGACGAAGGCGAGCCCAATGGAAAAGCGGTTGCGACATTAAGATCAGGCAGCATATCTTCAATCATGCAGAACGCGCCTACAAGCGTTCGCGGGGAGGACTACGCCGGCGTAATTCGCGTTGAACCGCGCCAGCGTCCAAAATGGGGACGGCGTTTTGAAGATCGACCAGTTCGATTTCTATCCGGTTGAGATGCCCTTGCACGATAAAGACTGGACGTTCGCGTTGGCGACCGTCTCCTCTGCGCGTGGATGGTGCGTGCGCATCAGCGCCGAAGGGGCGGAGGGCTATGGCTACGCGCCGGCCGTGCCGCATATGGGCTCGACGTTCGAGGGTCTGCCGATAGAACTCGCGCGCTTTCGCCCGCATGTTCTGGGTTTTGACGCGTTTGACATCGAAAGCTTGTTGCAGCGCCTCGATCGTTCGCTGCAAGGCGCGCATCAGGCGAAGGCTGCAATCGATTGCGCGGCGCATGATTTGATCGCCCGCGCGATGGGCAGACCGCTGTTTCAGCTTTTGGGAGGCCGCATGCGCAGCGCGGTTCCCGTGCTGCGTATTCTCTCCATCAAGACGCCCGAGGAAATGGCGACGAAAGCGGCTGAGCTTTTCAGCGAGGGCTATCGCTATTTCAAGATCAAGGTTCACGGCGACATCGAAGAGGACGTCGCCCGGGTGCGCGCGATTCGCGAACGGCTTGGGCCGCAGGCGCATCTGACCATCGACGCCAATCAATCCTATCGTGCGAAAGATGCGATCCACGCCATCGAACGCATGGCCGACTACGGCCTCGACCTTGTAGAGCAGCCTGTGCCGCGCAATGATATTCACGGTCTCAAAATGGTCACGCGCGCAACGCGGGTCACCATCGAGGCGGATGAAGGCGCCGGCACGCTGGAGGAAATCGCGAGACTCGTGGGCGAGCAGGCCATCGACGCCGTCAGTCTGAAAATCCCGAAACTCGGCGGCCTGCGAAACGCGCTCGCCGCGGCCCGCATTTGCGAAAGCGGAGGCGTGCGTTGCCGCATGGGGGCGCATGTCGGCACGCGCCTGCTGAACGCGCACGCGCTTCATCTCGCCTGCGCCCTGCCCGAGCTTGAATATGCCTGCGAGCTTGGGGAGTTCGCGCGCATGGATGGCGACCCGTTCGAGGGCGTCGAAGTCGTGAACGGACAGATTTCATTGCCCACGGGCCCCGGCGCTGGCGTCACGCCCCGAGAGGGCGGACTGAAACCTGCGTCCTAGAGGAGAGAATCATGCTTCACCTCAAATCTCTTTGCGCCGCAGCCGGTCTTTTCGTCTCGTTTGTCGCTGCGACCCAGGCTGCGGATATTTCGACGCTCGCGAAACTATCTGGGCCGGACCGTGAGCGCATCCTCATTGAAGGAGCGCGAAAGGAAGGCAAGGTCGTCCTCTACTCCGCGATGATCGAGAATCAGGCGCTTCGTCCCCTCAAGGCGGCCTTCGCCGCAAAATATCCCTTTATCGAAGCGGAGTTCTGGCGCGCCGATACACGCGACCTCATCAACAAGACGCTGGCGGAGGTGCGCTCGCGCTCTGTCGTCGTCGATGTGGTCGAGGGCGGCGGCGTATCGCAGACGCTCCTGCGCGCCGGCGTTTTGCAGGAGTTCACCCTGCCCGGCGCGGTCAACCTGCCCAAGGACTTCGTCAATCCTTACTGGATCGCCACGCGCGTGAGTTACTTCGGGCCGGCGATCAATACGCGTCTGGTGAGCGCAAGCGAAGCGCCGAAGACCTATGAGGACCTGCTTGATCCGAAATGGAAGGGCAAAATCGCCTGGGCCGCGAACACCGAAACGGGCGGCGCCATGATGTTCATCAGCTTTATCCGTTCATGGATGGGCGAAAAGAAAGGCGAGGAATATCTCACGCAGCTCGCCCGGCAAGACATCGCCAATCTCTCGGGCAGCCCGCGTGAGGTGGTCAACAAGCTCATCGCGGGGGAATATCCGCTCGCGCTCAACATTTTTCTCCATCATCCTGTGATCAGCGCCCAGAAAGGGGCGCCCGTGGCCCCTCTTATGCTCGACCCTGTGCTCGGCAATGCGTCCGTGATGGTTCTGCTCAAGAGCGCGCCAAATCCACATGCGGCTCTTCTGCTGATGGATTTCCTCGTCTCGGAAGAAGGCCAAAAGGTGATCCGCGACGCGGACTATTTCCCAGCGACGCCTTCCGTTGAAGTCGAGGCGAGCGTCGCGGGCATCATCCCCGCGAAGAACAATAAGCAGCTGCAATTCATCTCCGAGGAGGATCTGTTCGCGGACAGGTCGAAGGCGATCGCGCTCCAGAAAAAGCTGTTCCAGAGGCGATGATGCAGCAGTCAGCCGCTGATCATGCGCGACTGAGCTGGCGGGACCGCTCTGTTTCGCCAGCGGTGGCGATACTGACGGCGCTTATGGCCGCGCTCGTCGTTCCGCCCGTCTATCTTCTGATCAAGACGAGCTTCTACACTACGGCGGCGGACGGCTCTTTCGGCGACTTCACCTTTGCGTATTATCTTGAGCTGCTGGCTTCGCGCACGCTGGCTGAAGATTTATGGAACTCCGTCGTCTTCGCATCCGGTTCAGCGGCCTTCGCGCTCATTCTCGGATCGGCGCAGGCATGGATCGTAGAGCGCACAGACACACCGCTGCGCAAATATGTCTTCCTGATCTCAGTCATCTCGCTCGGCCTTCCGCATGTGCTTTACACAACGGCCTGGCTTCTCGTTCTGGGGAAGAGCGGGCCCGTCAACGCGGCCCTGATGTGGATCATCTCCTCACCGACGCCCGTGTTCGATGTCTACACGATGAGCGGGATGATCCTGATTGAAGGCATGATCTGGACGCCCCTCGCCTATCTTCTGCTCTCCTCTTCCTTCCGCAATTTTGACGGATCTTTCGAAGAGGCGGCGCTCATGTGCGGCGCGGGAATGGTGGCGACCTTCCGCAGGATCACCCTGCCGCTGGCGCTGCCGGCCATTCTGGCCTTCCTGCTTCTGGTGTTCATTCGCGCGTTTGAGGCTTTTGACATTCCTGCGCTGGTGGGCGGGGCCGGCGACGTGAACGTGCTGACCACAGAGGTCTACAACAGCATCCGCAAGGAATTGCCCGCGAACTACGGGCAGGCGGGCGCTTTCTCCACGGTGCTGATGCTCGCCGTGATCGTGCTGATCGCCGCCCAGAAGCGGCTGCTTGATCATGCCGAGCGGTTTCAGACCATCACCGGCAAAGGCTTCCGGCCGCGCATCATTCGTCTGGGCGGCCTGCGCTTCGTCACATCCGCCCTTCTCGTCGTGATGTTTTTCGTCCTGCTGATCGTGCCTGTGGGCATGATCATTCTGGTCTCGCTTGCGCCGTTTTACGATGGAATCAGCCTTGATCTGATCCGCCGCGCGTCGATGGCTAATTATGCGACGATTCTCGAGAGCTCGCTCCTGCGGCAGGCGATTCTCAACACGATCATCCTTGGCTTCGCCAGCGCGACCTTCGTCTGCGCGCTCACCGCGGGCGCCGGCTGGCTCGCCGCGCGCAAGGCGCGAGGCGCCTGGATGGTCGATCAACTTGCGACGACGCCTCTGATTTTTCCGGCCATTGTGTTAAGCGTCGCCTTCCTGCAGCTGTTTCTGAACGCGCCGTTCCCGCTCTATGGGACCCTGACCTCGCTCGTCATCGCGGCGACGATGCAATATCTGCCCTATGGCATGCGCTTTAATTTCGCCGGCGCGCTGCAGATACATCGCGAGCTCGAGGAAGCCGCCGCATCGGCCGGCGCAGGAAAGACGACTACGTTCCTGAGGATCGTGCTGCCGCTGCTCATGCCGTCCATCATCACGAGCTGGCTCTTCGTCATGCTCTTGTCGGTGCGGGCGGTCGCCCTACCGATCCTGCTCGCCGGGCCTAATTCGCAGGTCGTGTCGGTCGTGCTATTCGATTTGTGGGGCAATGGGCAGGTGACCGAACTCGCGGCGTTTGGCGTTTTGTGGTCGATCCTGATGATCGGGATCGGCGTCGTCTTCGTCATCGTATCGCGCAGAAGCGGAATTTCTTTTCACTAAACGCCCGAACGCCCGAACGCCCGAACGCCCGAACGCCCGCGGTATGCTGCGCGCCGACGCGAGGCAAGGTCGCGTCGAGCGCTTTTTTGTTGGCTCTTAACGCGCCGCGGCTTTAGTTGCAGGCTCTGGCGCCTTCAGCATCTTGATCATCCATGGCGCAACGATCTCCTTGCGGATGCGTTCGCTCGGCCAGGTCGAATCATTGCCCATGTGACCGCCGGCGGGATTCACCCATGTCTCCACGGGGCCGCCCTTCAGCGACGCTGCCGCGAGGAAGAGATCGGCGATCGGCATTTGCGTATCGCGCGAGCCATTGACGAGCAGCATCGGCGCCGAAGGCTTATCGAGCAGGCCTTGCGCTTTGAGCGACATTTTGGGGCCGAAGGCGAGGAAGGCGTCGAGCCCCTCGACGCCATAGACGGATGAACGCGCCGGCAAAAGGTCCATGAGATATTCCTCGGTGTTCACCGCAACGCGTTGCCATTCCGCCGAGAAATACTCATGCACGCCGGTGCCCTGGCTTACGACGGCGCGCAGGCGCGCGCGCTCGGTCACGGCGAGTTTCACCGCCCAATAGCTCGACCAGCTGCCGCCGTAGAAGCCGATCCGCTGCGCGTCGATTTCCGGCCGCGCCGCCAGGTAATCCAGCGCCGCCTTGAACATGCGGTCTGCGATTTCGCTTCCTTTGATGGGCGCTTGGCCGGTGCCCGGCATGTCGGTGAGGAAAATGCCGATGCCGGCCTTCAGGTAATCCTCGTTGCGCTCAGTCCATTCCTCCTTGCGGCTGTCGAGCGCGGTGGCAAGATAAACGAGCGGAACTTTGCCCTTCGCCTTCGGCAAACGCAGATAGCCTACGATCTCCTTGCCCTCGAATGGAATGCGCACCACTTCAAGTTTCGGCTCAAGATAGCGCGCATAAGCGAGAAAAGCCTCAACGCCCTTTTGATATGACTTCGCCTTCTCGGGCGAGTTGTCGACCGGGTAATGACCGAATTTGTAATAGCGATAGGCTTTCAGAAAGGCTTCGCGGGCGGGTGCGATGCGCCCTGCTTTTTCAAGCTTTCGCCCTTCCTCCATGTAACGGTCGGCGACGCTCATCCATGCGCGCGCCCATTCGTCGCGATCCAGCGTCTTGATGTTCGACAGGGCGGCTTTCACATCCTCGATCTTCATGCCCGCCACCATCGAGCGGGGCGGCGTTTGCGAGGCGCGTTTGATGACTTCATCGATGAGTTGCTCGACGGAACGGGTCGTCGCCATGTCCACCGCATGCGCCGGCGCGGCTAATGCGATTGCGCATGAGAATGCAAGTCCTGCCGCCATGATCGTCTTGCGCATGTCTTCGTCCCCCGTTCTTGATCGCCCCGTTTGGCTTTAGTCTTTTTTCGCATCTACTCCAGAAACTCGCGCGCACGCGGCAGATGCTCCTTGGAGACTTTCATCACCGCCTCGATCTGGCGCTGCATGTCCTCGCCGAAAGTGGCGTCGAGCTCGAGATCGAGCCGGCTCGCCTCGGACCGGAAGCCAGGATCCTCGACCGTCTGCCGGAAAGCCTCGCGCAATGCAGCGACGCGCGCCGCCGGCGTCTCCGGCGGGGCGGCGAGCGGGCGTCCGAGTTTATTGCCGATGAGCGCGATCTCCATGAGGCCGCGATCCGCGTCGTTCTTCGCCAGGTCCTCGAGCGAGGGCACATTTGTGAGATCGGGATGGCGTGGGCCCGCCTGAACGAGCACATTGATGAGGCCGCCCTTCACCCAGTCCGGCTTGGTCGCCTTCCATGACGACCATGAATTGAGCCGCGCCACCACTTCGCCGCGCTCCATCGCGACATTCACCTCGCTCCCGCCGCTGTAACCCGTAACGATTTTGAATTTCGTATCCACCAGCGTGTTCAGCATGGCGGGAAAGGAATAAGTGATCGCTCCGCGGCTCGTCGCGCCCGCAATGACCTCGCGGGCTTGCGCATCGGCGAGCGTGCGCACGCCAGACGCCGCCCAGGCGACCATGGTGGAGGTTTCTTTCGTGAGGCCGCCGATCCAGTTGAAGCGGGTGACGTCGAACTGAATGCCCTTGCCGCCCGCCCATTGCTGGGCCGGGAAATTGTTCGGAATAACGCCGAGATAACTGCCGTCCTTCGCCGCAAGACGGAACAGGAAGTTCGTCATGTTGAGCCCGCCGGCCCCGGTCATGTTCTCGACCACCAGCGTCGGCTGGCCGGGAATGTAGCGCCCGATGTGTCGTGACAGCAGGCGCGCGTGGGTGTCGTAATCGCCACCGCTCGCAGTGCCGACAAGAATGCGCACGGTTCGTCCCTTGTAAAAGGACGCTTCGTCCTGCGCGCTGGCGAAACCTGTGATGGCGAGCAGGCCCATCCCCGCCGCGGCCAGAGTGCGAGCCGTTGTCAATGCTCCGTCCTCCCCGACATCATTATGCGCGCCCCGGTCTTTCAGCGCCGGGATGGAGACAGGCTAGCGCCACATGCGGCGCGCGCAAGACAAAATTGCTTTTTGCGGCTGCTGACCGCTTGCCGCGCCGGCGAGATGCTGTAGCCTTCAGCGAAACGAACGAACATGGGAGGAAGCATATGGCTCAGCCAGGCGCATTTTCGGCGCTCGAAGACATGCAGCCTCAGGTCTTCAACCGCCGTGCGATCGACGGGCTCGCCAAACTCGACCCCGCCTATGCGGCGTCCATGCCCAAAATGATCTCCACCGATTCCCACGTGATGGAGCCGGATGAGTTATGGCTTGAACTGCCTGAGCGCCTGCGCGCCCATCTGCCGAGCGTGAAATTCGGCGTACAGACCCCCGGGGCCGGCGATCCTGTCCAACGACGACAGGATCAGCTCATCGACGGCGTCGAGGCGGAGGTCCTCTTCCCCAATTACGGCATGGCGATTTTCGGCGTTGAGCATGTGGAGACGCAGGAAGCCGCCTTCCGACTTTACAACGACTGGCTGGCGCGCTTTTGCAAGGCGTCGCCGAAAAACTTCTACGGCGTTCCATGCGTCAGCGTTTACGACATCGACAAAGCGGTGCAGGAAATGCAGCGCGGCCACGCCAACGGGCTCAAAGGCGTCATGGTGTGGCAAGTGCCGGATCCGAATCTCCCCTTCACCTCGCCGCATTACGAGAAGCTTTGGGCTGCGGCGGCGGAAGCGCGCGCGCCGGTGACATGCCACATTCTCACCGGTCATTCCTATGCGCGCGCTTTTGGCACCAAGCAGAAAACGCGCGGCATGGAACGCATCCGCGACGCGGTGAATCGGAAACAAAACGACACCGTGAACGCGCTGTTTGATTTTATCTTCTCGGGGGCTTTCGAGCGCCATCCCAATCTCAAACTCCTTCTGTCCGAGAGCGAAGTTGGTTGGGCGCCGTTCCTGCTTCAGCAATGGGATTATTATTTCGAACGCTTCCGCAAAACTGATGACCTGCCCATCAAGCGCAGGCCGAGCGAGATCTTCTGTGAACATGTCTATGCGACGTTTCTGGAGGATTTCGTCGGCACGCGCTCCTTCTCATGGTGGGGCGAGCGCAATTGCATGTGGTCGAACGACTATCCCCATTTCAATATGAGCTTCCCGAATTCGCGGGAGAATGTTGAGCGGCATCTGGGCGGCCTCTCCGAGGAAAGACGGCTGCGGCTCGTGCGCCAGAACGCGATAGAATTGTTCCAGCTCGATCTGTGACGCAAGGCAGCCGACAAGGAGGACGACATGAACATTGGGGTCAATCCCGCTGCGATCGCCCGCAACCAGAAGATCGCTGATACGGGCGCATCGAAATTCACCATGCGCGGCCTGCCGCTTCTCTCCGAAGGCGCGTCGTTCGACGCGCTGGCCAATGCGGAGAACCTCTGGCTGTCCGCCAAGGTCTATTCCAGCGGCGGCGAGAACGCGCTGCACATCCACACGCTTGAAGACCACGCCTTCGTCGTGCTCAAGGGCAAGGCGACGTTTCATTTCGCCGATGGATCAACACAAGAAGCGATCCAGTTCGAAGGCGTTATGATCCCGAAAGGGATCGCTTATCGCTTCGAGGCCGATCCGTCCGAAAACCTCGTGCTCCTGCGCGTGGGCGCGGCCCAGCGCACGACCACAGGTCCGGGCCCGCTGGTCAAATCCGCAGCTCCGCTTGAGCTCAGAAATACGACGATCGACCACGACGACGGCGGGATCAAGGATGGGAGCGCGGCCAAGACCGGCACGCCCGCAAAGCCCATCATTCCCATTCCCGGCGCCTTCTTCCCCGACGATTGAGAGCGAAGGCCGTTGACGCCGCGCAGAAGGCCGGAGCACACGCGAACAGGTGAAACCGCGTGGCTTTGGTCGCCATGCGGCTTCACGTTCGCGCCGCCGACGCATCGCCTCTCGAGGAGCGCGCCGACATGGCGATGGCGGCATACGACAGACGCGCCAAGACAGGTCGGCGTTCTTTTCAGCGAAGTTGAGAGAAATGGCGCGCCCGAAAGGATTCGAACCTCTGACCCCCAGATTCGTAGTCTGGTGCTCTATCCAGCTGAGCTACGGGCGCGCTGTGGAGCGGGCGTGAGCCGCGTTCCCGCCGGCGAGGCCGGCTGGCGGATCGTGTAGCGGCTTCCGCCGTCCAATGCAACCGCCGCACTCGATTTTTCCGCCCGCCCCGGGCGCCGCCGCGGGCGCCGGGGGCTGCGCGCGGCCTCACGGCGCGGCGGGCGCGGGGCGCAGGGCGGCGAGGAAGCCTGAGAGATCGTCGGTCACGAAATCGACATGGGCGGGACGCTCGCGCGCCGTCTCCCACGGATCGCGATGGTCGTGCGCGCCCGCCGCAGGCACGACCAGCGTCGTCACCATGCCGCGCGCATGCGGGGCGAGCAGATTGCGCGCGATGTCCTCGAACATGGCCGCGCGCGCAGGGTCCACCCCGTGACGGTCGAAGAAGGCTTCGTAAGCGTCGGGATGGGGCTTGGGCAGCAGATTGGCGGCGACGATGTCGAACACGTCCTCAAACAGATCGGCGAGGCCCAGCCGCTCACAAGTGCGCAGGGCGTGGTCGCGCGTGCCATTGGTGAGGATGAGCTTGCGCCCCGGCAGGGCGGCGATCGCCTGCGCGAGGGCATGGTCGGGCGCGATCGAGGAGCGGTCGATGTCGTGCACAAAGTCCAGAAAGGGCGCGGGGTCGAGCCCATATTCATCGACGAGGCCCTTCAGCGTCGTGCCGTGGCGCAGATAATAATATTTCTGCAACGCGCGGGTGGAGAGCCCGTCGAGCCCAAACAGATGGCACATATAGACCGTCATGCGGTCGTCGATCTTCGGCCACAGGTCGCTGTGGGGCGGATAGAGCGTGTTGTCGAGATCGAAGACCCAGACGTCCACATGGGCGAAGCGGCGCGCGGGCGCGCCGGCGCCGGGCGCGGCGGCCACATGGGGTCCGAGCGAAGGCCCCGCAGGCGCGCTCATCAGCGGGTGATGAGCGTGCCGGCGCCGCCGTCGGTGAGAAGCTCCACGAGCACGGCGTGCGGCGTCTTGCCGTCGAGGATGACGACGCCCTCCACGCCCTGCTCCAGCGCGTAGATGCAGGTCTCCACCTTCGGAATCATGCCGCCCGTGATCGTGCCGTCCGCGATCAGGTCGCGGATCTGCGAGACGGAAAGCTCCTTGATGAGCTGCTTGTTCTTGTCGAGCACGCCCGGCACGTCGGTGAGGAAGAGAAGCCGTTTCGCCTTCAGCGCGCCGGCGATGGCGCCTGCGAACGTGTCGGCGTTCACATTGTAGGTTTCGCCGTCCGCGCCCTGCGCCACCGGCGCCAGAACGGGAATGAGCTCGCGGCCGAGCACCTGGTCGAGCACCGTCGTGTCCACCGACTTCGGCTCGCCCACGAAGCCGAGATCCACGATCTTCTCAATGTGCGAATCCGGATCGACGAGCGAACGCGTCACCTTTTCGGCGACGACCATATTGCCGTCCTTCCCGCACAGGCCGATCGCGCGTCCGCCTTCATTGTTGATGAAGCCGACGATCTGCTTGTTGATGGAGCCGGCCAGCACCATCTCGACGATCTCGACGGTCGCCTTGTCGGTCACGCGCAGGCCTGCGGCGAATTCCGACTTGATGCCGAGCTTGGAGAGCATGGCGCCGATCTGCGGCCCGCCGCCGTGCACGACCACCGGATTGACGCCGGATTGTTCGAGCAGAACCATGTCGCGCGCGAACTCGCGCGCCACCGCCTCGTCGCCCATGGCGTGGCCGCCGTATTTCACCACCACGATGGCGTCGTCGTAGCGCAGCATGTGCGGCAACGCCTGCATCAGGATGGCGGCTTGTTCCTGCGGATTCGCTTGATCGGTCATGGGCGCTTTCCCTGCGGCGCGGCAGTCATAATGCGCCGCGGGCGCAAGCTCAATGGGCATGGGGCCCACGCGGGCCCGCGCGCGACGGCCGCGCTCACGCGGCGGGGGGCGCGGCGGGCGGCCCGAGCTTGCCGAGGTCGGCGAGCAGGCGCGCGATCGCGGTGCGCAGGTCCTCCACGCCCTCGCCCTCGCGGGAGGAGGTGAAGACGACCTGCGGGAAGGCGGCGGGGCGGCGCTTCAGCGCCTCCAGCGTCGCCTCCACGCGCGCGGCGACCTCCGATTTCTTCACCTCGTCGCGCTTGGTGAGCACGATCTGGTAGGAGACGGCGGAGCGGTCGAGCAGGTCGAGCATCTCGGAATCGACGTCCTTGAGGCCATGGCGCCCGTCGATCAGCACGAAGACGCGGGCAAGGCTCGCGCGGCCGCGCAGATAGGATTCCATCAGCCGCGTCCAGGCGTCGATCTTGTCCTTCGAGGCGGCGGCGTATCCATAGCCGGGCATGTCCACGAGCCGCAGCCGCTCGGCGCCGGGCGGCCCGCCCAGCGCGAAGAAATTGAGCTGCTGGGTGCGCCCGGGCGTGTGCGACGTGCGCGCCAGCGTCTTGCGCCCGGTGAGCGCGTTCAGCAGCGACGACTTGCCGACGTTGGAGCGCCCGGCGAAGGCGATCTCCGGCGGGCCCTCAGGCGGCAGTCCGTCGATTTTCGCCGCCGCCCAGATGAATTCGCACGGGCCCGCGAAGAGGAGACGGCCCGCCTCGCGCAGCGCGGCTTCGCGCGCTCCCTCGTCGGCCGCCTCAGGCGCGCTCATGCGTCAGGCCGCGTTCTTGCGGAACAGGCCGGCGAGATTGTCCCAGAGCTCGATTTTCACGCCCTGCCGCTTCATGATGTAATATTGCTGCAGCAGCGAGAGAACGTTGTTCCAGGTCCAGTAGATCACGAGGCCGGCGGGGAATGCGCCGAGCATGAAGGTGAAGATCACCGGCATCCAGGCGAACATCGCCTTCTGGATCGGATCGGTGGGCTCCGGGTTCATCTTCATCTGGACGAACATCGACACGCCCATCAGAAGCGGCCACACGCCGATCCACAGGAACTGGCCCATGAGCGGGATCTGCGTCGGGTCGAACGGAAGAAGCCCGAACAGATTGAACAGATTCGTCGGATCGGGCGCCGAAAGATCCCTGATCCAGCCGAAGAACGGGGCGTGGCGCATTTCGATAGTGATGAAGATCACCTTGTAGAGCGCGAAGAACACCGGGATCTGGATCAGCACCGGCAGACAGCCCGCGACAGGGTTGATCTTCTCGCGCTTGTAGAGCGCCATCAGCTCCATCTGCAGCTTCTGCTTGTCGTCGGCGTAGCGCTCCTGCAGCGCCTTCATCTCCGGCTGCACGGCCTTCATTTTCGCCATCGACTCGTAGCTGCGGTTGGCGAGCGGGAAGAAGGCGAGCTTCACAAGCACGGTGATCGCCAGAATGGCGAGGCCGAAATTGCCGACGTAGCGATAGATGAAGTCGATCAGCCAGAAGAGCGGCTTGGTGATGAAGTAAAACCAGCCCCAGTCGATCATCAGCTCGAAATTGCGGATGCCGAGCTTGTCCTGATAGGCGTCGATGAGCTGGCTTTCCTTGGCGCCGGCGAAGACGTGGTGCACCGCCTCAACGCTCTGGCCCGGCGCGACTTCGCGCGCGGCCTCAAGAAGGTCCGCCTGGAAATTGCGCGCCGTCGCAGGGCCCGACGCGCTGAAGCGCGCGTCCATCGCGATCGACTGATCAGGCGCGACCGCGGTCGCCCAATATTTGTCGGTGATGCCGATCCAGCCGCCTGCGCCCTTCATCAGGCGCGTGGACTTCGGCTCCTTCTCGATCGCGTCATAGGTGTATTCCTGAATGCGCGAATCGCCGACGACGCCGAGCAGGCCTTCGTGCAGGACGACATAGCCTTCCGTCTTCGGGCGGCCGACGCGCGAGGTGAGCGCGTAGGGGAAGAGCGTGACGGCGGCGGCGCCCTTGTTCTCCACCGCGTTGCGCACGGTGAACATGTAATTGTCGTCCACCGAGATCGTGCGGCGGAAGACGAGCCCCTGCCCGTTGTCCCAGACGAGTTCGAGCGGCTGGCTGGCGGTGAGCGTCTTGCCCTGCGCGGTCCACAACGTGTCGGGGCCAGGCACGGCGATATTGGCGCCGGGCGCGACCACGAAGCCGGTCTCGATGAAATAAGGCTCAGGCCCGCCCGAGGGATTGAGCAGGTTGATCGTCGCGCTGCCGGGCTGGATCGTCTGGCGATAGTGCTTGAGGCGCAGGTCGTCGAGGCGCGCGCCGCGCAGGTTCACCGAACCCGCGAGGCTCTGCGTGTCGATGGCGACGCGCGGCGAGGCCGCCAGCGCCTGATCGCGCGTGACCGCGGGCGCGGCCGAGGCGGGCGCGACGGGCGCGCCGCCGGGCTGGGGCGCGGGCGTCGGGGCGACGCCGGGCGCTTGCGGAGATTGCGCCTGCGGCTGCGGAGCAGGCGTTTGCGGAGCTGTCCCTTGCGGAGCTGTCCCTTGCGGCGCGGCCGGGGCTGTCGATGTCGCGGCCTGCTGCGACTGGCGGGCGGCGTCGAGCTTCGGCGCGCCGTAGAAATAGTTCCAGCCGACGATGACCATCAGCGAAAGGGCCATGGCCAATAAGAGGTTTTTCTGGTCCTCGCGCATCATGCACCCTGTGGGACGAAACGAGTTGAACGAATGGCGCCGACAGACGCCGTCATGAGAGCCCGCCTTCGGCGACTGACGCGGGAGACGGCGCGCCTCCGATTTTCGCGTCCAGTCGCCGCATAGCGCGGACGAGTTCGTCGATCAGCCGCTCGAAGGGCGCGTTGAGCGCATCCCGCCGGGCGACGACCACATAATCGGCGCCGGGCGCGGCGGCCAGAGGCGCAGCGCGGCGCAGCGCTCCGCGCAACCGACGGCGGATGCGGTTGCGCTCCACCGATCCGCCGACCTTGCGCGTCACCGTGATCCCGATGCGCGCCGGCGCGCGTTCGTCCTCATGGCGCAGGGCCTGCAGGCTGAACGCCTTGGCGTGAAACTTAGCGCCGCGCGCGGCGGCGAGGAACTGGGCGCGTTTGCGCAGCGCCGGATAGGCAGGCGCGGAGACGTGCGCGCGCGGCTCAAACGCAGACGACGCCCGCGCGTCTGCGACCGATCCTGTCGGGCGCTCAGCGGAGGCGTCGGAGCCGTTCGTCGCGGGCCCCATGGCCTGCTCTTGCGGTGCGTGGAGAACCGTCTCAGGCCGACAGGCGCTTGCGGCCGCGGGCCCGACGGGCCGCAACGACCTTGCGGCCGCCGACCGTGGCCATGCGGGCGCGGAAGCCGTGGCGGCGCTTGCGCACGATCTTGCTGGGTTGGTACGTCCGCTTCACGGGTCTTCTCCGGTTCTGGGGACCGGCCCGGGCGCGCGCTGGCGGCCGCTGAGCAGGTCTGTGATCTTGAAAACGGGCCGGCGCCGGCGTCGCCGCCGCCCCGGGCGACGGGCGCACGGACAGACGACGTCGGCCTCGCCGAAATCGGAGCGGCCTTATAGGGGCAAGGCGGAAGGCGAGTCAATTGAGGAGGCTGGCGATAGGCCCATTTTGGCGCCGTGCGCGCCCCGCCCGAACGCGCTAAGGTGCAGTCCATGACGCCAGAGCCGACGCATAAGCCCGCGCCCGCCACCCCGCCCGGGCCAGATGGCCCCGCCGCCGCCCCCGCGGCCTCCGGCGGGCGCGGGGCGACGATCCGCCGGGCCGCCCTGCGGCTCGTCCCGCTGGCGCTGATCGCCGCCGGGCTCGCCTGGATCCTGTCCAGCGGCTGGTACCGGCTGCTCAGCCTTGACTATGTCTACCTCAGCCGCGACCTGCTGGCCCGCGCGGTGGCCGCCGACCCGCTGCGCGCGGCCCTGGCCTATGTGGGGGCCTATGCGCTGGTGACGGGCCTCTCGATCCCCGGCGCGGCGCTGCTGACGGTCGCAGGCGGCTTCGTGTTCGGCTGGGCGGGCGGGGCCGCCGGCGCCGTGGTGGGCGCGACCGCCGGGGCGACCGCCCTCTTCCTGGCCGCCCGCACCTCGCTGGGGGCGGCGCTGGCCTCGCGCTCCGGCCCTCGGCTCAACCGCTTCCGCGCGGGCTTCGAGCGCGACGCCGTGTCCTATCTCCTCTTTCTGCGGCTGGTGAGCCTGTTCCCGTTCTGGCTCGTCAATCTGGCGCTCGCCACGCTGGGCGTGCGGTTGTGGACCTTCGTGTGGACCACGTTCATCGGCATCATTCCCGGAACCATCGCCTATGCGCTGGCGGGCGCGGGGCTCGATTCCGTCATGGCCGCGCATCGGCGCGCCTATGAGGCCTGTCTGGCGGCGCAGGGCGCGGCGGGCGCGGGCGCGGGCGCGTGCCAGCCCACGCCGGCGCTGCATCATCTCGTGACGCCGCAGACCCTCGCCGCCTTCGCCGCGCTGGGCTTCGTGGCGCTCATCCCCGCGCTCATCCGCAGGCTACGCGCACGCAAACCCGTGGGAGGCGGCTAGATGGGCGCGCAGGAGGCGGAGATCGTGCGCACCGACCTGTGCGTGATCGGCGCGGGCGCCGGCGGGCTTTCCGTCGCCGCAGCGGCCGCCGCGCTCGGCGACGACGTGACGCTGATCGAAAAGGGCGCCATGGGCGGGGATTGCCTCAATTTCGGCTGCGTGCCCTCGAAGGCGCTGCTGGCGGCTGCGAAGGCCGCGCAGACGATCCGCGACGCGCAGCGGCTGGGCGTGCATGCGCAGGCGCCGCAGGTGGATTTCGCGCGCGTGCGCGCCCATGTGCGCGAGACCATCGCCGCCATCGCGCCCAATGACGAGGAAGGCCGTTTCCGCGCCATGGGCGTGCGCGTGCTGCGGGCGCCTGCGCGTTTCCTCGCGCCCGATCTCGTGGAGGCCGGGCCGACGCGGGTGCGCGCGCGCCGCTTCGTCATCGCGACCGGATCTTCGCCCGCGATTCCGAAAATACCCGGCCTGGAGGAGGCGGGCTTCCTGACCAACGAAACGATCTTCGACCTCGAGCAAGCGCCCGATCGCCTGTGCGTGATCGGCGCAGGCGCCGTGGGCGTCGAACTGGCGCAGGCTTTCCAACGGCTGGGCGCGCGCGTGACGCTGCTGGAGGCGCAAAGCCTGCTCGCCAGCGAAGACCCCGAACTCGTGACCCCGGTGCGCGCGGCCCTGCTGCGAGAAGGCGTGGACGTGCGCGAGAACGCCCGCGTTCTGCGCGTGGAATCACTCACGGACGGGCGCGCCCGCATCATCGCGGCGCAGCCGCAAGGCGGCGAGATCCGCGCGGAATGCGACGCGCTCCTCGTGGCGACGGGCCGCGCGCCCAATGTGGAGGGCCTCGACCTCGCAGCCGCCGGGATCGACTACGACGCGCGCGGCGTGAAGGTGGACGCCTCGCTGCGCACGACGAACCGGCGCGTCTATGCGATCGGCGACGTCGCCGGCGGACGTTTCACCCATGAGGCGAATCTCCACGCAGGCCTCGTTCTGCGCGCGACCCTGTTCCGACTGCCGACGCGATTTAGAAAATCGCAGACGCCGCGCGTGGTCTACAGCGATCCGCCGCTGGCGGCCTGCGGCCTTACGGAGGCGCAGGCGCGCGATCGGTTCAATGACTTGCGCGTTCACCGCTGGCCCTACAGCGAAAACGACCGCGCGCGCGCCGAAGGCCTGACGCAGGGCCACGTCAAGATCGTCGCCACCCCGCGCGGCGCGATCCTCGGCGTCGGCGTCGTAGGCGCGCACGCCGATGAGACGATCGCCACATGGCAAACGGCGCTCACCCACGGCCTGTCGCTGCAGGACATGGCGGGCGTGACGCTGCCTTATCCGACCTTCGCGGAGGCCGGCAAGCGCGCGGCGCTTCTCCATTACGCGCGACAGGCTGCAAGCCCGTTCGTCCGGACCGCGCTGCGCGTTCTGCGGGCGTTCGGCTGAAGCCGCCCACCCTGCGTGCGATATTGTCATACGCGCGCTTTCATGACATAAGCGCCGCTATTATTCGTGCGGCGGCCGCTTGATCGTCGCGCTCCTATTCGTTTCATCGCCTGCATTTTGGCCTGCATTTCGAGACTTTCATGGACCGCACAGCGATTTTCGTCGACGCCGGCTATTTCTTCGCGCAAAGCGCCATCGCCCTCGCCGGGCGCAAACTCCCCCGCAGAATGCTCGATCTGGACGCCGCGCGCCTCATGGATGCGCTGAAATCCTTCGCCGCCGCGGCCGCGCCCGACACACGGCTCCTGCGCATCTACTGGTACGACGGCGCGATCGACGGCGCGCGCCTGACGCCCCATCAGGCCGCCATCGCCAACCAGAACGACGTGAAGCTGCGGCTCGGTTTCGTGAACCATCAGGGCCAGCAGAAAGGCGTCGACTCGTTGATCGTGACGGACATCATCGAACTGGCGCGCCTGCGCTCGATCTCCGACGCGGTCCTGCTGTCGGGCGACGACGACATCCGCATCGGAATGCAGATCGCGCAGAACTATGGGGTGCGCGTGCATCTTTTGGGCGTCAGCCCCAGCTTCGCGTCGCAATCGCAGCAATTGCTGCTGGAGGCCGACACGAAGGCGGAATGGCGGGCGGAGCAGATCCACGCCTTCATGGCCGTGCGCGAGGAAAGCGCGGAGACGGGCGAGGGCGAGGCCGGCGCCCATGCTGTGGGCCCATGGCCGCATCCCGCAGGCGCGGGCGCGGGGGCGGGGGCGGGCGGGCCCATGCTGGAGGACGACGAGGACATGTTGCGCATCGACGATTGCGCGCACGCTTTCGTGCAGGGCATGACCGATGGCGAACTGACCAGCGTGCTGGCCTATTGGGAGACCGGCCGCGGCGTGCCGCCCGACATCGACCGCCGGCTGCTTCCCGTCTGCCGAACGGCGCTGGAGAGACCGCTGGACCGGGACGAAGTGCGGCACATGCGCGCCTGTTTCCAGGATTATGTGCGCGAGCGCACGGGCCAGCTCTAGCGCGGGGCGGCGGGGCCCTGCGTTGACTTTGCGGCCCGCCCCTCGCAAATACCGGGCGACCCTGTCAGCCCCTTGCGCAAAGGCCCGCCCATGTCAGTCACGTCGTCAGTCACGCCCGCCGACCTCGCCCAGCTTGAAAAGACCATCGACGCGGCCTTCGCCGACGCCGGCTCGATCAACGCCTCCACGACGGGCGCCGTGCGCGACGCGGTGAACGCCGCCCTCGCCCTGCTCGACGCGGGCCAGGCGCGCGTGGCCGAGAAGATCCCCGGCCAGACGGGCCCTCAGAGCTGGAAGGTCAACCAGTGGCTGAAGAAGGCGGTTCTGCTGTCCTTCCGCCTCAACGACATGTCCCCCATTTCCGGCGGCCCCGGCGGCGGCTCCTGGTGGGACAAGGTCCCCTCCAAGTTCGACGGCTGGACCGCCAAGGAACATGCCGCCGCCGGCTTCCGTTCGGTGCCCAATTGCGTGGTGCGCCGCTCCGCCTTCATCGCGCCCGGCGTCGTGCTGATGCCCTCTTTCGTGAACCTCGGCGCTTATGTGGGCTCCGGCACGATGGTGGACACCTGGGCCACGGTTGGCTCTTGCGCCCAGATCGGCAAGAACGTGCATCTGTCGGGCGGCGTCGGCATCGGCGGCGTGCTTGAGCCGCTGCAGGCCGGCCCCACGATCATCGAGGACAATTGCTTCATCGGCGCGCGCTCCGAAGTGGTTGAGGGCGTCGTTGTGGGCGAAGGCTCGGTCCTGTCCATGGGCGTATTCATCGGCGCCTCCACGAAGATCGTGGACCGTGCGACCGGCAAGGTCCACATGGGCTACGTGCCGCCCTATTCGGTGGTGGTGGCCGGCGCCATGCCCGGCAAGCCGCTGCCGGACGGCTCCCCCGGCCCCTCGCTCTATTGCGCCGTGATCGTGAAGACGGTCGACGCGCAGACGCGCTCGAAGACGGGCATCAACGAACTCCTGAGGGATTGATGGCCGCCGTCCTCTCGCGAGAGGGATTGCGGTTCCTGTACCGCAGCGAGGAAGGCGAGATCGGCCGCCGGCTCTGGTGGCTTGGGCTCGCTCCGCTCGCCTCGCTGCTGGTGGCGATGACCGCCGTCTGGCTGGCGCTGCGGCCCTATGCGGGACGCGGACTCGACGAGCGCGCTTTTCTCGATCCGCTCACCGCGGCGGCTTACGGCTTCCTCGTGCTCTACGCTTTCGCGATTCTGCTCGCGAGCGTGAGTTACGTCATGCTGTCCATGAAGCGCCTGCGCGACCGCCGTCGTCCCGTCGCGCTGGCGGGGCTTGCGCCGCTCGCCGCGCTTCTCGCCGGAGCCGCCCATTGGCTCGAACCGCAGATGGGCGGCGCTTTTCCGCTCTGGGCCGTATATGCCTGCGACGCAACGCTACTCGCCGCGCTCGCATGGACGATCGTCGAGCTCGGCGCGCTCAAGGGCGCGCAAGAAACGCATATGCAAGAGGAAGGCTGAGCGAGGACGCGCTCAGCCGCTGTCGTCCTCCGCGGAAGGCGGCAGGGCGGTGACGAGCAGTTTGTCGATGCGCCGCCCGTCCATGTCCACCACCTCGAAGCGATGGCCAAGCACCGCGACCGTCTCCCCGGTCGCAGGCAGATGCTGCAGGGCGTCGATCACAAGGCCGGCGGCCGTCTGGTAGTCGCGCCGCTCCGGCAGGACGACGCCGAGTTGTTCGGCCATTTCATCGGCGGACATCCAGCCCGCGATGAGCCATGATCCGTCAACGCGCCGCACCGCCGCCGGCTCCTCCTCCGGCTCGCTGCTGCGGAACGCGCCCGCGATGGCGTCAAGAATGTCGGCGGGCGTGACGATGCCTTCGAAATGGCCATATTCATCATGCACGAAAGCCATCGGCACTTCGGCGTCGCGCAGGGTCTGCAAGGCGTCGAGCGCGTCCAGCGTGTCAGGCAGGATCGGCGCGCGGCGCAATTTCTTTTCGATGTCGAGCGCGCGGCCCGCGAGCAAGGGCTCCAGCAGATCGCGCACCTGCAACACGCTCACCGCGCCGTCGATCGTCTCACGCGCGACCGGCAGAAGCGAATGAGCCGAGTCCACGAGGCGCGCACGAATTTGATCCGGCGGATCAGCAAGGTCGATCCAGCAGACGTCGGTGCGCGGCGTCATCACCGAACGCACGGGGCGATCGCCGAGCCGCAGCACGGCGGAAATCATTCGCCGCTCGTCGCTCTCGATCACGCCTGCGGTCGCAGCTTCAGCGACGAGAGTCTTGATCTCTTCTTCCGTGACCGGCGCCTCCTGTTCGCGACGCCCGCCGAACAGGAAGATGACGAGCCGCGTCGAGCCGTCCAGCAGCCAGACGAGCGGCGCCGCCGCGCGCGAGAGAAAGCGCATCGCGGGCGCGACCGCGCAGGCGATGGCTTCAGGATCGCGCAGGGCGAGATGTTTGGGAACAAGCTCGCCGACGACGACGGAGAAATAAGTGATGAGGCCGATGACGACGCCATAGCCCGTCGTTTGCGCCACGAAGGGGCTCGCGCCGCCCGCCTCCAGCCGGTCGCTGAGCATGTCGCCCAAAGCCGCGCCCGAAAAGGCGCCCGCCAGCACGCCCACCAGCGTGATGCCGATCTGGACCGTGGAGAGGAAACGGCCGGGATCATCGGAGAGCGCAAGCGCGGCCTCCGCGCCGCGGCGACGGTTTTCGACCATGACCTTGAGGCGGGTCTTTCGGGCGGAGACGATGGCGAGTTCCGACAGCGCGAACACCCCGTTAAGGGCTATCAGCAGCACCGCGATGACGAGTTCGACCACGTTCGTGTGGGCCGGACCGCCTTCGCGACCGGGACCCCTCCTCCTGAGACAGACGTCGCTAATGTGCGGGTTCGCCGGCGCGGCGTCAATGGCGGGCGGCCGCGCCCGGGATCAGGGCAGGCGCAGGAGCCGTTTCGCGTTGCCGCCAAGGAATTTGCCCATGTCGGTCTCGTTCAGCTGAAGCGTCTTCACCCATTCCATCGCCGGCTCGTTGGGCACGAAGGGCCAGTCGACCGAGAACATAATGCGGTCAAGACCAAGCTCCATCATGGCGCAGATGAGCGCGGGCGTGGAGAAATGCCCGCTCGTGGTGATGTGGAAATGGTCGCAGAAGATCTTGCGGAAGCCCATCTCCTCCTGACCCGGCCGGGCGAGCGCCTGATCGATGCGCCAGAGCTGATAAGGCAGCGTCTCGCCCATGTGGCCGAGAATGATTTGCAGATCCCTGCATTGCTCGAACACGCCCGACAGAACGAGGCGGATCGCCAGCGTCGCAGTCTCCACCGTATAGCCCCAGGCGGGGCGCACGACCATCGGGAAAGCCTTCACGTAATCCGCGTAATAGGCCTCGGTGACGCGCGCATCCGCCGTCGCCGGATGCAGGTAGATCGGCGCGCCCAGCGCGCTCGCGCGTTCGAAGATCGGCCAGAAACGCTTGTTGTCGAGAAAGACGCCGTTCGACTGGCCGTGCAGCATGGCGCCGCGGAACTTGAGGTCGCGCATGCAACGTTCGAGTTCGTCGGCGGCGGCCTCCGGCTCGTCGGTCGGCAGCATGCCGAAGCCATAGAAGCGCGTGGGATGGCGAGCGATCTGTTCGGCGAGGCGGTCGTTGCAGCGACGCGCGAGATCCACCGCCTCCTGTCCCTTCATGCGCTGGATCGAGGGCGCGCCATGGGAGAGCACCTGCACGTCGATGCCGTTGGCGTCCATCTCGCCGATGCGCAGCTCGTCGAAGTCGAACAGCCGCTTCATCTGCCATTCGGAGCGCGAGGCCTCGTAGCCCGGGCTCTTCTGCGACAATTCCGCGTCCCAGTAATGCTCTTCGAGCGCGACGACCGGCATGTTCCTGTACATGGGGCTCCCCGAACGGATGCACGAAAAAGGCCGCGCCCGGAAAGGCGCGGCCCTGACGTTTCGAGACTCAGGCCTGACGGCCGGCCTGGATGCGCAATTCGCCAAGCGGCGGCGAGCTGGCGGAGATCCAGTCGCCCGGCTGCACGGGGCCCACGCCCGAAGGCGTGCCGGTGAAGAAGTAATCGCCCGGGTGCAGCGTGTAATAGGACGAGGCGAATTCGATCAGCTTGCGGATGTCGTAGATCAGCTGGCTGGTGTTCGACTTCTGCTTCGTCTCGCCATTGACGGTGAGTTCGATCGGCAGATTGTCGGGATCGGCGATCTCATCGGCCGTCACCATATAGGGGCCCACCGGCGAATAGCCGTCCACGGACTTGCGGAAGCTGCGATCCTCCTTGCCGCGCACGGTCATGTCGAGGCCCATGCAATAGCCCGCGATGTGATCGAGCGCGTTCTCGCGGGAGATGTTGGTGCCCTTCTTGCCGATGACGATCACCACTTCGAGCTCATGCTCGTTGAGGCGATCGGGAAAGCGCAGGGGAATCGTCTCCGACGGGCCGATGATGGAGGAATTGGCCTTGAGGAAGATGCCGGCCGCGGCGATGCCGCGATGGGTCTCCACAGGCGTGCCGCGACGGGCGGCCATTTCCTCGACATGCGCCTTGTAATTGGTGGGCGCCGCCATGACCTTCGAGGGACGCGCGACGGGCGGCAGCAGCTTCACCTGCGAGATCGGCTTGCCGGGCGCCTGTTTCGCCATCGCCTCGATGCGCGAACGCCATTCCGGCAGGGCCGCGATCACCGCGTCGCCCATCATGTCGTAGCGGGCGGATTTGCGGATCTCGTCCTGGGCGGCGGTGACGTCGTGGACCTGATCCCCGATCACAACGCCAAGGCGGTCGTTGTCGTAACGGCACAATTTCATGGAGCGTCTCCTTCGCTTCTGGCTTGTCGGCTTGCAGCCTGTTGATTGCGGCTCGTTCCGCGAAGGCCGGGCTCGCCGGGCGCAGGTCCGCCGGCTGGAGACGCGTCTCCCCTGCTGGCGCCGATCCTCCCCGGCGGGCCTGTGACCGTCGCCGAATTATTGTTCTCTGGTTCCTACTCCCTCGCGGCGACGGAGACAATGGCCGAGGCCGTCTCGGGCGCGCCTGCTTGCCCGCGCGCCGGGCGCGGCCTAGAGGTTGCCCATCTGCGCAAGGGAGTCCCCCATGTCTCAAGCTTATGACGCGCCGCGACAGGCGGAGGCCCGCCAGGCGGCGGCCGACCTGCGCACCGTGCGGGATTTCCTGCGCTGGGCGACCAGCGCCTTCGAGCGCGCCGGGCTCGTCTACGGCCATGGAACGACGGAGGCGCTGGATGAGGCCGCCTTCATCGTGCTCGAGGGCCTGCGCCTGCCGGTGGACCGGCTGGAGCCCTTCCTCGACGCCGCGCTCCTGCCGGCGGAGCGCGAGCGCCTCGCCGCGCTGATCGAGGCGCGCATCCTAACCCGCAAGCCGGCGCCTTACCTGCTCAACAAGGCCTATATCCGCGGCGTTCCGTTCTACGTCGACGAACGCGTGATCGTGCCGCGCTCCTTCATCGCCGAGATCCTGCTGTCGGACATGTTCGCGCCGGGGGCGGACGCGCTCGTCGATCCCGCCGGCGTCGAGCGCGCGCGCGACTTGTGCGCGGGCTCAGGCGCCATCGCCCTCATCGCCGCGCGCGCCTTCCAAGACGCGATGGTGGACGCGGTGGAGCTGTCGCCCGAGGCGGCGGAGGTCGCGCGCATCAACATCGCCGACAGCGGCTTTGAGGAGCGCGTCGAACTGCTGGAGGGCGACCTGTTCGCGCCGGTGGAGGGCCGGCTCTACGACCTCATCCTCACCAATCCGCCCTATGTGGACGCGCAGGCCATGGACGAACTGCCGCCCGAATACGCCCACGAGCCCGCGATGGCGCTGGGCTCGGGCGAGGACGGGCTCGACATCGTGCGCCGCATCCTCGCGCAGGCGCGCGCGCATTTGACGCCTGAAGGCGCGCTCATCTGCGAGATCGGCCGCGGACGCGAATTGCTGGAAGCCGAATATCCGGACCTTCCCTTCATGTGGCTCGACACCGAGGAGAGTCAGGGCGAAGTCTTCTTCCTGCGCGCCGCCGACCTTCCTGATTGAGGGCCAGCGCGCATGAGCCCCTCTCCCCTTGCGCGCGCGCTCATGACGCTTTGCCTGTGCCTGTGGGCGCATGCGCCGGCCTCCGCGGCCGACCCGCCCTCGCGCGCGCAGGACAAGCTCGGCGAGACGCTGATGAACGAAGGCCGGCACGCGGAGGCCGACGACGCCTTCGCGCGCGCGCTCGACATCGAGGCCAACAACGGCCGCGCGATCCTTCTGCGCGCGGAGAACGAACGCCGCGCCGCCGGCGCCGGCGCGCAGCCGCGCGCGCTCGTCGAGCTCGCCGGCGTGCCGCTTGAGCAGCAGGACCTGTCGGGCCTCGATCTTGCGGGGCTCGAGATCGTCGACGCCCATGCGCCGCGCTCCATCTGGACGCGCGCGACGCTGCGCTCGGTGGCCTTCGCGCGCGGACAATTGAACGGCGCTGATTTGCGCGGCGCGCGCATTCTCAGCAGCGACCTAGACGGGATCATTCTCGACGACGCCGCCCTCGCCGACTCCTCCTTCGAGGAAACGCGCCTCGTGCGGGCGCGCGCCCCGCGGGTCAGCGCGCGCGGCGCGTCTTTCGTGCGCGCCCGCGCGGTCGCGGCGGATTTCACCGATGCTGATTTCGCCGACGCCGACCTCACCCACGCAGACCTGCGCGCGGCGCGTTTCGGCGCCGCCTCCTTCCTGCGCGCGCGGCTCGTCAACGCGGACCTGCGCGGCGCTGACCTCGCGCGCGCACGGCTCGAGGGCGCAAGCCTTGCGGGCGCGCGCGTGGATTGCGCGACGCGCCTGCCGCAGGGCTTCAACCCCGACGCCGCCTTGCTCGCCCCGCTCGACCTGTGCGGCGGGCGCTTCTCGCTCGACTATCGCGGCAAGGACCTCGCCGGCGTCTCGTTCCGCGATCTCGACATGCGCGGCGCGCTGCTGCAGGGCGCGGCGATCGCAGGCGCGGATTTCACCGGCGCCAATTTCGATGGCGCGGATTTCTCCGGCGTGCAGGATTTCGGGCCGCTATTCGCGCCCGCCTCCGCGCGCGAGGCGAATTTCGAAAACGTGCGTGGACAACTCGACGCGCTCGCCGGCGCGGATCTGCGCAATGCGCGCCTCTCGGGAGCGCCCGGCGCCCCGCTCGAAATCCTCGTCGCGCCTGCCGGCCCGCGGCTCGACGGCGCAAGCCTGACGCGCGTGCGCCTCACCCTCGCCGCTTCGCTTGCAGGGCAGGAGCGCGCATCGCTCGACGCGGGCCTGCGCAGCCTGTTGCGCGCGCAGATCGAGGAGGCGACGATCGTCTGCGCGCCGCTTGCGGGCGGACGGGCGCGCAATGCGCAGGAAGCCGCAGACCATGCGGAGACGCTCGACATCGCGCGCAGGCTTGCGAGCGCGCCCGGCGTTATCTTGCACGAGAGCTGCCGACGCGCGCCGCGCGCGCGCTGAGCCTCAATAATCCACGCGGGTGAGGCAGAGGCCCTGCGGGGGCGCCACAGTGCCGCAGCGCGCCCTGTCGCGCGCCTCCAGCGCGGCGCGCAAATCCTGCGCGCTCCACTTGCCCGATCCCACATGCTCGAGCGAGCCCGCGAAGGAGCGCACCTGATGGTGCAGGAACGAGAGCGCCGAGGCGTGAATCTCAATCATCTCGCCCTCGCGCACGACATCGAGACGGTCGAGCGTGCGGACAGGCGAATTGGCCTGGCACTCGGCGGCGCGGAAGGTGGAGAAATCATGCCGGCCGACGAGCAATTGCGCGGCGTCGTGCATGGCGGCGGCGTCAAGCCGGCGCGCCACGTGCCAGACGCGGTTGCGCTCGATGGCGGCGGGCGCGCGACGGTTGAGGATGCGATAAACGTAATGGCGATGCGTCGCGGAGAAGCGCGCCTCGAAATCCTCCGCCGCCGTCTCCACGGCGACGACGGCGACCGGATGGGGCCGCATATGCGCGTTCATCGCGTCGCGCACCGTGTCGCAGCGCCAGTCGCGCGACAGGTCCAGATGGGCGACCTGCCCGCTGGCGTGGACGCCTGCGTCCGTGCGCCCTGCGCCATGAATGATCGCGCGCTCGCTGGCGAAGGCCGCGACGGCGGTCTCCAGCACCTCCTGCACGGATAGGCCGTTGGTCTGGCGCTGCCAGCCCACGAAAGGGGCGCCGTCGTATTCGATGGTCAGCTTGTAGCGGGGCATGGCTGCGCGGGGATGGGGAACGCGGGCGCGCTCCTGATGAATGTTCGGGTTTCTCCATAGCCGAAGGACGGCGGCCAAGGCCAGCGTTTCACAAGACCGGCGCCGCGCCGACGTGGTGAGGCAGGACGCATCGGCGACCTGAAGGCGCGTTCGGGTTTATTAGGGACGTGGAGTCACGCGCTCACATAGCCGTCCTCAAGATCGCGGGCGCGCGCCGCCGGATCGCGCTGGGCGGGGTCGCCGTAACCGCCGCCGCCTGCGGCTTCGATGCGGAAACGCTGGCCCGCGTGCAGATCGACGCGGCAATTCGCCGGCATGGCCTTTTCCTGCGGCCCGGCGGGATCGACGAGGAAGCGGCTGCGCCGTCCGTCGTCGCCGCCCGCCAGACCGCGCGCGGGATGCTCCGCCTTGTCGCCGCGATAGAGCACGGTCGCAGGCTGAAGCGCGAGATATTCACGCCGGAAGCTCAGCCCGCCGCGCCAGCGCCCGGCGCCGCCAGAATCGGGAATGAGCTCGAACTTCGTCACCCGAACGGGAAACTCGCTCTCCACGATCTCGATCGGCGTGACGAAAATGTTCGACAGATGCACCGTCACGCCCGACGCGCCGTCGCCACCCGTCCCGCCGCCATAGGCGGAGCCGAAAATCTCGTGCTGATTATGGCGCACGCTCCGCGCGCCCGCGCCCCATGACACGACGATCGAGCCGCCGCTGCCGCCCGCATGCGCGGCCGCGCGTTGCGGATGAAACGGATTGAGCGCCTCCATCAGCACGTCGATGAGGCGCTGACAGCTCTTCATATAGCTGGAGCAGGGCGCGGGCGGCTGCGCGTTCACCACGCTGCCCGGGCTCGCCACGATCTCGACGAGCGCGCGCGCGGAATCGCTGTAGCGCAGGCCGGGATCAAGCAGGCCGATGAGCGCATGGAAGCAGCACGCCTCCACAAGCGCGGGGCGCAGATTGATCGGCTGGCGCGCCTGCGGGCTCGACCCCGTGAAGTCGAAGCGCACGCGCCCGTCCCGCACGCGTACGCGCACATGCAGGCGCAGGCTTGCGCCGTCATCGCCCTGCGCGTCGAGAAACCCTTCCGCCTCGCTCTCGCCATCGGGCAGCGCGGCGAAAGCGCTCGCCATTTCGCGCCCAGCCGCCTCGATCATGGCGTCGAGCGCGTCGCGTATGGTCTGCGCGCCATGGGCCTGCGCCAGCGCCTTCATGCGTTCGACGCCCATGCGCACGCAGCCCGCCTGCGCGCGCAGGTCGCCCAGCACGAGATCGGGCTGGCGCGAATTGACGGCGATGAGCCGCTCCACGTCGGGCGTCAGCGGCATGGGCGGCAGCATCAGCCCTTCCTGAAACATCTCCTGCGCCTGCCCCCAGGACGAGCCGGGCACCATGCCGCCCATATCCGCCTTGTGGGCGATCGCCGCGGCGAAGCCGATCAACTCGCCCTCGACGACAACGGGGGCGATGAGCGCCATGTCCGGCGCATGGGGCGTGAAAGCCTCATACGGGTGATTGCCCACGAACATGTCGCCGTCTTTGAACCCGTGCGCGCCGAATAATTCGCGCACCCGGCGGGCGAGATAATAATAGGCGGTCGCGTGATAGAACATCGGCGGCGAGGCGACGAGCCGGCCTTCGCTGTCAACGATGACGCAGGAATAATCGCGCGACTCGCGCACGATCGTCGAATAGCCCGAGCGGAAGAAGCGATGGGACATCTCCTCCATCAGGCCCGCGATGCGATTGCGCAATATCTGCACGAAGACCGGATCAACGCGCATCGCGGCTCCTCTCCAGCACGAGATTGTCCCATTCGTCGCAGCGCACGCTCCAGCCGTCTGGCACGATGGTGGTTGAATCGCGCTGCTCGATGATGGCCGGCCCGCTCTCACGCCAGCCGGGAAAGAGGTCGTCGCGCCGCCACACGCGCGCGTCGAGCGTGCGCGCAGGCCCCAGAACGAGGCGGCGGGAGGCGACAGGCGCCGGCGCTTCGCGCGCCTGGAGCGGGCGCGGCCGCGGGCGATATTTGGGCATGGCCGCCGTGGCGCGCAGCCTGTAGCTCACCGCCTCCACGGCGGCGTCAGGCGCCGCGTGGCCGTGCACGGCCGCATGCTGCGCGTGGAAGCGCGCGCGCAGCGCCGCCAGCGCGGCCTCTTCCAGCGGCGCGTTCAGCCCGTCGAGTTCGACGCGCAATTCATAGCCCTGCCCCGCGTAACGCATGTCCATGGCGCGCGCGAAGACGGCCTGCGCGGCCTCAAGCCCTTCGGCTGCGAATTGCGCGCGCGCCCGCGCCTCAAGCTGCGCGAAACAGGCCTCAGCATGGGCGGGCGCGAGCGTCGCGAGATCGGCCATTTCCGAGCGCATGAGATCATGGCGCACGTCGCTGCACAAAAGGCCCAGCGCGGAGAAGGCGCCGGGATTGCGCGGCACAAGCACGCGGGGAACGCCGAGATCCTCGGCGACCTGCGCCGCATGGACAGGCCCCGCGCCGCCGAAGGGCACGAGCGTGTGATCGGAGAGATCGACGCCCTTCTTGGCCGCCTCGATGCGGATCGCATCGGTCATATGCGCATTGACGAGCCGCACGATTCCGCAGGCCGCGGTCGTCTCGTCCACGCCCATGGGCACGGCGATGCGCGCCATCGCGCGGCGCGCAGCCTCAGGATCGAGCTTCATCGCCCCGCCGAGGAAGTAATCGGGATTGAGCGCGCCGCACAGAAGATTGGCGTCGGTGACGGTCGGCTCCTCGCCGCCGCGCCCGTAGCAGGCGGGGCCCGGCGTCGCGCCGGCGCTGCGCGGGCCGACCTGCGGCATGCCTGCGGAATCCAGCCGCGCGATCGAGCCGCCGCCCGCCGCCACGGTCGCGATGTCGAGCGCAGGCGCGCTCACCACGCGCCCGTCGATCACGCTTTCGGATTGCTCGAGCGGCTCGCCCGCTTCGATGAAAGCGACGTCGCAGGACGTGCCTCCGATGTCCATCGTCACGAGATTGCGCCAGCCCTGCGCATGGCCGAGCAGATAGCTCGCCGCGCGCACGCCAGCGGCGGGGCCGGAGAGAAGCGTGCGCACCGCATCCGCCTCCGCATCCACCGCGAGCGGCGTGACGCCGCCGTTCGATTGCATGAGAAAGCGCTGCGGCGTCGCCACGCCCATGGCGTCGAGCCCATCGGAAATGGCGCCGCAATAGCGCGCCAGCACAGGCGCGAGATAAGCGTTGAGCAGCGTGGTCGAGAAGCGCGGCCATTCGCGGATGCGCGGCGAGACGCGGCTCGAGCATGAGACGAAAGCGCCTGGCGCCTCCTCGCGGATCAATTCCTGCGCGCGCCGCTCATGGGCGTCGTTCATGAAGGAGAACAGGAAGCAGACGGCGAAGGAGACGACGCCGCGCGCGGCGAGCTCGCGGGCGGCGGCGCGCACGGCCTCTTCATCGAGAGGCTCGACCTGCGCGCCGGCGTAATCCATGCGGCCCGCGATCTCGCGCGTCAGCAGGGGGCGCGCCAGCGGTTCTGGCCGTCGGAAGAAATGGTCGAACGGGCTCCAGCCTTCGCGGCCCTGGCTCTGCACTTCGACGACGCCGCGCATGCCGGCGTTCACCAGCAGGCCGACCTTCGCGCCGTTCATCTCGAGCAGCGCATTGGTGGTCGCCGTCGTGCCATGGGCGAAGAATTCGACATCCTGCGGGGACACGCCGCTTTCCAGCAGCCTGCGCACGCCCGCGAGCGCGGCGATCGAGGGATCATGCGGCGTGCTGGGCAGTTTCTCGATGCGGAACTCGCCGCCGTCCGCCTGCGCGAGCACGACGTCCGTATGAGTGCCGCCGACGTCGATGCCTATCCGCTGCCGCCTCACGCTCGCGCTCCCTCGTCCCTGGCGTCATCTCCCGCCTGCGGGCGGTCCTGTCAAGCGCAAGGCGCAAGACGCGCCACGCCGGCGCGGGGAACGAAGCCCGGGCGCGCGCGTTGCTGGAGCGTAGGCGCACGCGCGCCGCGCAAAGGGGATTTTCCGCCATGGCCGACGCCAAAACCGGGCAAGCCGACGCGCAGCGGCTTGAGACGCCAAGCGACCTGCGCCGCAACGACGCGGCGGCGGTGGAGGAGGCGCTCAACGCCGTCCTCGCCGACGCTTTCGCGCTCTACATGAAGATCAAGAACTATCACTGGCACGTGAGCGGGCCGAACTTCCGCGACTATCACGAATTGCTCGACGAGCACGGCGCGCAGGCGCTTGCGATGATCGATCCGCTCGCGGAGCGGGTGCGCAAGATCGGCGGCTGCACGCTGCGCTCCATCGGCCATGTGGCGCGGCTCACCCGCATCGCCGACGACGACCGCGCCTTCGTGCCAGCGCGGGAAATGCTGGAGGCCCTGCTCGCCGACGAGCGCGCCTGCCTGCAGGGCCTGCGCGACGCGCATGAAATCTGCGACGAGGCGCGCGACGTCGCCACGGCCGGCCTCCTCGAGACCTATATCGACGCGGCCGAGAAGCGTATCTGGTTCCTGTTCGAGATCACGCGCAGCGGCGAAGCCAGCGGCCATTGAGGCGCGCAAAAGAAAAGGGCCGCGCAACGCGCGGCCCCTTGTCGTTTCTGCGTGCGCGCTCAGATCGAGGCGCTGATCCACTTCACAAGCTCGCCCTTGGGCGCGGCGCCCACTTTCTGCGAGGTCGCCTGGCCGCCCTTGAACAGGAACAGCGTGGGGATGGAGCGAATGCCGAGCTTTCCGGCGACGCCGGGGTTCTCGTCCACGTTGATCTTGGCGATCTTCACCTTGCCGGCCATCTCGTCGGAGATTTCCTCGAGCGAGGGGCCGATCATCTTGCAGGGGCCGCACCATTCGGCCCAGAAATCCACCACCACCGGCTCGGTCGACTTCAGGACTTCGCTCTCGAACGTGGCGTCGGTGACTTTTACGGTGGCCATGGGAACCTCAGCTGCTCGCGGGGGAATGCCCGCCCTTTGAACCGGGAAACTATGAACGCCCCTCCCGCCCGTCAAGGCGCGTCGGCCTCCGGCGAGGCCTGCGTCCCCAGCCCTGCGAGCGCCGCCTCGAGCGCCTCCTGCGGCGCCTCCACCGCCTGCGGCCCGGCGGTCCACACCAGAAGCGCGCGCACGGGCCGGCCCGGCCAGAGCTGCGCGACCGCGCGGGCGTAGAGGCCGAGCTGCGCGAGATAGGCCTGCGGCGCCTGCGAAAGCGGGCGCGGCGCGCCGGTCTTGAAATCCGCGATCACGATCTCGTGCGGCGTCACGAGCAGGCGGTCGATCTGGCCGACGATGCGCCGCAGGCGTCCGCCGATCTCGACGTCAGCCGCAATGGACGTCTCCGCGCGGGAGCCGGGGCCGAACAGGGCCGCGAGCGCGGGATCCTCGATCACCGCGACGGCGCGGGCGCACAGGGCCTCACGACGCTGCGGGCTGAGTCGGGCGCCCGCGCGGGCGGCGAGATAGCGCAGGCCCGCGGCCTGCCGCTCCGGCGCCGGCCTGTCGGGCAGATATTGCAGCAGCGCATGGGTGAGCGCGCCCACGAACAGGGCTTCCCCGCCATCCTGCCCCATGGGTTCGCCAACCTCGAAATCGGGCGCGTGGGGATCGCGCCGATCGGCGGCGGCGAGCGCCTTGGAAGGGCTGAGGGGCGCAGGCGGAGCCGTCTCGCGCGGGGCGGGCGCCGTGAGCCAGGCGGGCGGCGGCGGCGGCTGAGCGGCCGCGGCGGCGGGCGCATGGGCGGACGCGAGCAGGGGCGCCTCGCCGCGGCGCAGGATCTCACCCTCGCCCCATGGCGCGGGCGCCGGCGTCATGGTCCCGGCGAGCGCGGCCTGCGCCATCGTGAGCCAGGCGCCTGCGCCGGGCCCTTTCGACCCGTGGAAGCCGCCGATGTAGAGGCGCTCCTCCGCGCGGGTCATGGCGACGTAGAACAGGCGGCGATGCTCCTCATCCTCCGCCCTGCGCGCCGCGGCGAGCGCGTCGGCGAGCGCGGGCGGATCATTCTGCGCGCCCTTGCGCCAGGCGAGCAGCGGCGCCCCATCGGGACCGTCGATCTCCAGCACGCCCGCGTCATGCCGGCCCGACGCCGCCGAACAGGTGTCGGGCAGATAGACGATCTTCGCCTCGAGCCCCTTCGAGGCGTGCACGGTCATCACGCGCACCGCCTCGCCGGCGGCCTCCATGTCGCGCTTGATGGAGAGGTCGGTGCCCTCCATGCGATGCAGGAAGGTGACGAGCGAAGGCGCTTCGAGCGTCTCCGCCTCCAGCGCCAGTTTGAGGAATTCATCCACCGCGTCGCCGGCCTCCGGCCCAAGGCGGGAGAGGAACTTGCGCCGCCCTTCCTCCGGGCCCAGCAGGCGCGCGTAGAAACGGAAAGGCGAATCGCCGACGCGCCGGCGCCAGCCATCGACGCGCGCGGCCGCGGCCCTGCATTCAGGATCGTCCGACCGCCGCAACGCCTCCATCAGCGAGCCCTTGCGGCGCGGCGCGATGCGCAGAAGATGATCGTCGGTGAGCCCGATCAGCGGGGATTTAAGCGCGCAGGCGAGCGTGAGGTCGTCGTCCTCCAGAAGCGCCGCGCGTCCCGCAGCCACCAGATCCTGCACCGCGATATGTTCGCCCAGCATCAATCGGTCGGCGCCGGCGACCGGCACGCCAGCCTCTTTCAGCGCGCGGATCACCGCGTCGAAAAAGGGGCCGCGCTTGCGCACGAGCACCAGAACGTCGCCCGCGCGCACGGGGCGCAGGCTTCCATCGCGCTCATGGACGGCTTCGCGCGCGCGCGGATCGATGAGGCCTTTGACATGCTGGGCGACGCGGCGCGCCATGACGAGGGCGGGACTGCCTTCGTCCTTGCGGTCGAGCGGCATGCGCCAGTCGGCGGGCGTCTGCGCGCCGGCGCCTGCGACGGCGGGCCACAATTCCACGACGCCGGGCAGATCGGCCTTCAGCGCCTGATGGCGCAGCCAGCCGTCGGAATAGACCACGCCCTGTCCATGGTCGGCGTGCATGAACAAATCGTCCACGCTCTCCAGAACGCCGCGCGCGGTGCGGAAGGACAGGTCGAGCGGCACTTCGTCGAAGGGGCGCGCACCTTCCTTGGCGCGGGTCGCGAAATGGCGCGCCTGTTCGGCGAAGGCGCGCGGCTGCGCGCCCTGAAAGGAATAGATGGATTGTTTCTCGTCGCCGACGACGAACAAGGTGCGGTTGCCCGCGCGCGCGCCCTCGCCGGCGAAGAACTCGCTGGTGAGCGCCTGCAGGATCGCCCATTGATCGGACGAGGTGTCCTGCGCCTCGTCTACGAGGATGTGATCGACGCCTGCGTCGAGCTTACAATGCACCCAGGCGGATTCGCAGCGCTCCATCAGCACGCGCGTGCGCTCCACGAGATCGTCGAAATCGAGCAGGCCGCGCGCCTGTTTGAGACGCGCGTAACGGCTCGTCACCGCGCCCGTGAGCGCGCTGAGCGCGGCGCTGCGCTCGACTGCGGCGGCGGCTCGGCGCTGCGTCTCGCGCGCGACGAGGCGCTCGCGCTCGGCCTCCAGCAGCGGGCGCAGGCCCGGATCGCCATTGAGCGCATCGGTCGCCATTCTGGCGCGCGGTTCGCCTCTCGCGCTGAAGAACACATAGCGCCAGGCCTGCAGGCGTCGGTGCGCAGGCGCGTTGATCGCCGCGCGCACGCGATCCGCCGTCCCTTTGTCGTTCTTGCTCCCCGCATCGAGACGATTGGCGATGTCGGGCCAGAGAGAGGGCGCGATGCCGCCCGCGATCATGTCGGCCTCGATGGCGGCGACGCTCTCGTTCGCCGGCGCGCCCAGCGCATGGACGAGCATGCGCTCCGTCTCGTCCGACTGACGGCGCGCCATTTCGGCGAGCGCGGCGCGGGCGCCCAGCGCCTCGCGCAGCAAATCGTCGAAGGCGGCGGACGTGGTGAGCGCCGCCACATGCGTCAACGCCTGTCCGAGGCGCGACCGGGGCGCGCCCACCGCCTCCGACAAAATCTCCTCGCGCGCGATCGCGAGCAATTCCTTCTGCGCCTCCTCCGTCAGCACCTCGAACCGCGCGGGCACGTTGGCCTCGAAGGGAAACAGATGCAGCAGGCGCTCGCAGAAGGCGTGGATCGTCTGGATCTTCAGCCCGCCGGGCGTCTCCACCGCGCGCGCGAACAGGCGGCGCGCGAGGCCGAGCCGGTTCGCGGGCGCGCCCATGGCGATGATCTCGGCGCGCAGGCTTGCGTCAACCATGCGCGTCCAGCTCGACAGGATGTCGAACACGCGGATCGACATATTCGCCGCCGCCGCCTTGGTGAACGTGAGGCAGAGGATTTTCGAAGGCGGCGCGCCTTCCAGCAGCAGGCGCACGACGCGCTGCGCGAGCACATAGGTCTTGCCGGAGCCCGCATGAGCGGAGACCCAGGCCGAGGTCGCAGGATCGGAGGCGCGGCGCTGCAGGTCGCGCGTGCGCGCGGGTATGGCCCAGCGGGCGGCGCGCATAGGAGTCTCGCTCATGGGAGCCTCGCTCATGCGCCCTCTCCTTCGCCGCCGCCCGCCGACCATTCGCGATGGCGCGAGAGATGATCATAGGGCGTGGGATGACTTTCGAATTGCGGAAACAGGCGCGGCGGATAAGGCGTCTGCGGATCGCGGAACGCCTCGAGCAGGCTGACGAGACCCTCGTAATGCTCCTTCATCGCGTCCGCGAGCGTGATCGGCTCCTTGCCCGTGGCCTCGCGTTCGCGCTCGACGCCTGCGTCGCCGCCGAGCTTCACATAGACCGCGCCCGCCATGTCCGCGCCCGGCGGCGCGCAGGGAAAGGCGCCTTCCGCGATCATCCGCGCCTCAAGCGTCAATTGCGGCGACAGGCCGCAGGCCACCATTTTCGCCGAAGGCGGCGCGCCGGTCTTGAAATCCATCACCACGTAAGAGCCGTCGTCGCGCTTCTCGATGCGGTCGGCCACGGCGGTGAGCCGGAAGACAGAGCCGTCCGACAGCGAAATGCGCAGCTCGCCGCGCTCCTCCGCCGCCACACGGGCGAGCGCCGCGCGGCGGCCCTCGTCCCAGGCGACGAAGGCCGCGCAGATCGCCTCGACCCGCGGCCATCTGAAGGCGCGAAACTCGGCGTCCTGCAAATCCTGCACGTGAACCTCGCGCGCGATCTCCATCAGCCGCGCCAGCGCGTCGCCGGGCAAGGCGCCCTCGGGATGGGCCTTCTGGAAGCGGCCGAGCATTTCGTGGATGCGCACGCCCGCCTCCCGCGCGCCCTCCTCCTCATCCAGCCCCGACAGCGGCGCAAGCCGCAGCACGCGCTCCGCATAAATGGCGTAAGGGTCGCGGCGCAACAATTCGACGCGCGTGACGCTCAATTGCGTCGGGCGCAAATCGACCGGCGGGCGCGGCATGGGCCGGACGAGCGGATCGCAGGGAAGCGGCGCGTCGAGCAGGCGCGCGCGTTCAAGATGAAGCGAACCGCGCGCGCGGCAGGCGGACCAATGATCCCCCGCCAGCGCCTGCATGCGCAGAAGAAAGCGCGAGGGCGTGGTGGGCGCGCCATTGCGCTTGAGCGCCCGCGTCACGATGACTTCAGGCGCGCCGATCGCCTGAATGAAATCATGCGCCGTCTGGCCGATGCGCCGCTCCGGCGCGGCGAGCCCTAATTGCATGCGCATGGGCCTGTTGAGGAAAGCGTCGGTGCGCGCGGCCGGCGGCCACACGGTCTCGTCGAGCCCGGCGACGACAATGAGATCGGCCTCCATAAGACGGGCTTCGAGCAGGCCAAGGCTCTTGATGCGCGGATGATGCGCGCGCGGGCCGCGCACCACCACTTCGCGAGAGGCGGCTTCGAAAAAGGCCGCGTAATCCTCGCGCCGGAAGCCCACGTCGCAGGCGCCTCCCGCCTGAATGAGATCTTGCGCGAGCGTTTCAAAGGAGTCCGCGTCGTCCGAGCGGCGCGGCGCGGCGCCCGGCGCGGGCGCGCTCAACGCATGGACGGCGAGCCGATGCGCCTGCGCCCAGACGGCCAATGTCTGCGGCCCTTCGAGAGCGCGCAGGGGCGCGAGCGAGCGCGCGAGGCGCGCCAGCAGATCGAGGACGCCCGCCCAATCGGCGTCGTCAAGGCGCTTCGCCGCCTCATGGGCGTGGGCATCCGCCTCGATGGCGGCGCGCGCGCGGGCGACCGCTGCGGCGGGATCGGCGAGGTCCGGCCGCAATCCGCGCAGAAGGCCGATCTCGGCGGCGTCCGTCGCGCGCGCGGCCTCGCCCGGCGCAAGGCCGAGGCGCGCCAGCGGATGACGCAGCAGGGCGAGCATGGCGCTTGCGCTCGCCGTCGGCTCCACGCAGCCAAGACACAGACGCGCCAGCACGCCGAACGGCGCGTTGACGAGCGGATCGCCGCCTGAATCGTCGATCTCGATCTCCCAGCGCGCGAGCTCCGCGCGCACGCGGCGCGCGAGATTGCGGTCGGGCGTGACGAGGGCGGCGGTGCGTTCAGGCGTCTCCAGCGCCTCGCGCAGCGCCACCGCGATGGCGAGCGCCTCCTCACGTTCGTCGGCGGCCTCGATGGCGGCGAGGCCCGACAAGGCCTGCGTCATGCCCTGCGCGCCCAGCCGCTCGCGGAACGCCGGCCATGCGTCGGTCGTCTCCGCCGGGCGCAGGGCCTCGCAGGCGAAGGCCACGCGCTGCGCGCGCGCAGGCTCGGGAGCGGCGAGCTCGCGCACCTCCTCGCGCTCGACGCCAATGACGCGCAACAGGCGGCGCAAAGCCGCCTGCGGGTGGCCCTGCGCGGAATCGGCCTCCTCCTCGCTGCTTGCGACAGCGCGCCAGGCGTCTTCGTCCATCGCAAGGTCGAGCCCGGGCAACACCACGGCGCCGCGCGGGGATTCCGCGATGGCGGCGATCAGCCGCGCTGTGGCGGCGTTGGTGCCGGTGGAGCCTGCGACGATCTCGACGCCGGTGGCGCCGGCGCGGATCTGCGCGATGCGCCGCGTGACGAGCTCCGCCTGCCGCCGCGCCCGGTCCACGCGGCCGATCTCGGCGAGAAAGGCGGGCCAGTGATCGCGCGCGATGGTGAGGAAGTTGAGCGTGATGCGCCAGTATTCGTCGAGGCGTTCGGGCGCAAGCGCGTCGAGCTTGCCCCAATCCACCTCCTCCACGATCATCTCGTCGATCAGCGCGGCGAGATCGCCGGCGAGATGAAACGCCTGCGCCGGCGCCGTGGTCACAAGAAGGGGTTCGTCGTCGCGCACCTGCGCGCGGCCCTGCGCATCAATGGAGCGGATCGCGCCGCGCAGCGCCTTCGCCCAGCCGAGAATGAGCTGCATCAGCGCAAGGCGGCGATCGAGTTCGCCGATCGCCTCCGGCGCGTCCTCGCGGAACGCATCGTCGAGCGAGGGACCGGCGAACAGAAGCTCGTTTTCAATTCCCTCCATCGCGCCAAGCGGCACGATGCGCGGCAGGATCAGCGCCGTTGCGCCGGCGGCCGCCGCCAGCTCCTCGGCGAGCGCGCGCGCGGCGCGGCGCGTGGGCACGTAGATGACGGCGTCGGCGAGCGCGGCGGGATCCCCTCGCGCGGGAAAGCCTTCCACGACGCGCCCGTCCAGCAGGGCGGCGGCGAGCGTGCGCAGGAAAGGCGCGCCGGAGGCGATGGTGCAGACGTTGCGGGTCCGCCCCGGCGCCACGCTAAAGCACCGAACGCTTGAGGGCGATCTCCGCCGCCTCGATGGCCTCGGGCTCGCCCACATGCAGCCACAACCCGTCGAGGCGCACGCCGTGCAGGCGCCCGCGCTCCGCGGCGGCGAAGAAGTAAGGCGCGAGACGGAAGACGTCTTCGCGCGCGTCGGCGATCAGCTCGGGCTTGATGATCCCCACGCCCGAATAGACGAAAGGCGCCACGCGCCGCTCCTCGCGCCGCACGAGTCTGCCGTCGGGCTCCATGGTGAAATCGCCCGGCCAGTCGACGCCCACGCTGGTCGCAGTGGGCGCGACGAGCAGCAGCACGTCCATCGCGTCAGGATTCCACGCCTGCGCCAGCCGCTCGAGATTGCTGCGCGGGCCTTCCGCCCAGAAGGCGTCCGTGTTGCAGACGAAATAAGGCGCATCGCCCAGAAGCGCGGCCGCCTTGCGCAGTCCGCCGCCCTGATCGAGCAGTTTCGCGCGTTCGTCGGAGATCACGATGCGCGGCGCGGCGCGTTCGCGCACATGCGCCTCGATCTGGTCGGCGAGCCAGTGCACGTTCACCACGGCGGTCTCGACGCCAGCGCGCGCCAGCGCGTCGAGCGTATAATCGATCAGGGCGCGCCCGCCCACGCGCACGAGCGGCTTGGGCGTGCGCAGCGAGATCGGCCTCATGCGCGTTCCCAGACCGGCGGCGAAGACCATGGCGGCTTTCGGCATGAATGCGGCGGGACGACCTGCGCCCGCCCTCGTCGAACTCGTCATACGCAGGGGTTCCGGACTCGAGCGGATCACGCCTCGATGAGGCGCGGGAGATAGGTTTTACACCAGGCTTTCACGTCGGCAAGCGCGGGATGCTGGAGGTTCTTGGCCAGATAGCGCTCCACGCGCGGCAGATGCGCGAGATATTGCGGCTTGCCGTCGCGCACGTTGAGGCGCGCGAAAATGCCGAGGATCTTCGTCGCGCGCTGGGCGCCGAGCAGCGCATAGGCGGCGGCGAAGGCGGACATGTCGAAATCCTCCTCGATGGCGCGGCGCGCCTTCGCGTAATGCGACAGAAGCCGCAATTCGAGGTCGTCGGGAACCGTCACACGCGCGTCCTGCAGCAGCGAGACGACGTCATAGGCGGGGTGGCCCAGCACGCAATCCTGAAAATCGATCACGCCCACGCGCGTGAGGCCGGAGCGTTCGGGCAGCCAGATCAGATTGGGGGAATGGTAATCGCGCAGAACCCAGGCCTCGCGCGAAATGGAAACGCGATCCAGCGCGCTGCGCCACAAGGACAGAAAAATCCCCCGCGCGCCGGAGGAGAGCGACAGGCCCGCCACATGCGGCGCATACCAATCCAGAAGAAGCTCCGCCTCGATCAGCAAGGCCTCGAGATCATAGGGCGGGATGGAATAGGCGCGCCCGTCCGGCAAGGGCAACGTGGTCGGCGCCCCGCTCACATGCAGGAAGGCGAGCACGGAGGCCGCGTCCATATAGCGTTCGGGAATCGGCGCATCGTCGGCGACGAGGCCTTCCGAGCCGAGGTCTTCGAGAATGGCGAGTCCGTCAGGCGCCGAGGCGGCGTAGATCGCGGGCGCGGACAGGCCGCGCGCGCGAAGTCCCTGCGCGACGGCGAGGAAAGGCTCGATGTTTTCCGCAAGCCGCGCGATGGCGCTGTAGGGGCGGCCATAACGCACAGGCGGCCCGTCAGGCCGCGGGGGCGAGATCATGAGCACCGCGGTCGAGCCGTCGGGCTTCACCAGACGCTCATAGGCGCGCACGGAGGCGTCGCCGAGCATGAATTCGCGCCGCGCGTCCGCCCAGCCGGAGGAGCGCAACAGCCTGTCGAGGCCGCGCACGCGCGCCAGCCGCTCGGCCATGGCGCCAAAGCCCGTCAACGTCGCCTCGCGATAGGAATCGCCGCGCGCGGGATTGATGCGCAACGCGACGTCGAGGCGATCGGCAGGCAGGCGCGGCCCCATGCGATCGGACCATTCCACCAGCGCGAGCCCGCCCTCGAGCGCTTCGTCCCACCCCAGCTCGATGAGCTCCTCAGGCGCAGCGATGCGATAGAGATCCGCATGCACGACCGGGTAAGGCCCGCCCTCGTAAACCTGCATCAACGTGAAGGTGGGGCTTGGCACTTCAAGCTCAGGCGCGCCGCACACGCAGCGCACGAGCGCGCGCGCGAAGGCGGTCTTGCCGGCGCCCAGATCGCCCGAGAGCGTGACCACGTCGCCCGCGCCCACCATGCGCGCGACCTGCGCGGCGAGCGCGGCGGTGTCGGCCTCATCGGCCAGTTCGATGCGCCAGACGACGGGCGCGAGCGGCGCGCCCGCCCCCGGTTCTCTCATCGATGGTGGAGACATGGCGGCGCTCCTATTGGGCCTGCGCCAGTTTGCGCGCCTGCGCCTGCACGGGGAAGACGCATGTCACGGTCGTGCCCTCGCCCGGCGCGGACTGGATGTGGACGGAGCCGCCGTGCAGCTCCACGAGCGAGCGCACGATCGACAGGCCGAGGCCGACGCCGCGATGGCGCGAGCCGCCGCTGTGGGTGCGGAAGCGCTCGAACACGCTGTCGATGACGTCCGCAGGAATGCCGCGGCCCTGATCCGTCACCTTGAACACGAGCGCGTCCTCGCGGCGCATGGCGGCGAGCGTGACGGTCTGGCCCGGCGCGGAGAAGCCGATGGCGTTCGAGAGGAGGTTGAACAGAACCTGCCGCACGCGCTTGGCGTCGGCGCGGAAGGAGCCCACCCCGTCAAGCGGCACGATGTTGAGCGCGATGGCGGCTTCCGCGAGGCGGTCCTGCACGCCTTCGGCGGCGGCGCGCATCGTGTCCACCACGTCCACCTCCGAGAGGTCGAGTTCGAGCGCGTCGGAATCGATGGTCGCGAGATCGAGAATGTCGTTGATGATCGCCAGCAGCGCGGCGGAGGATTCCAGGATGTGCCCCGCATATTCGCGCTGTTTGGGATTGAGCGCGCCCACGGCCTCATCGCCCAGCAGATGGATGAAGCCGATGATGTTGGTGAGCGGCGAGCGCAGCTCGTAGGACACGTGGTGGACGAAGTCCTCGCGCAGCTTCTGGGCGGCGAGCAGCGCCTCGTTGCGCTCGGTGAGCGCGCGCTCCTCGTTGGCGGCGGCGGTGACGTCGGAGAAGGTGACGAGCGTCGAGCCGTCAGGCAGCGGCGCGGCCGCGCAATCGAGCACGCTGCCGTCGGCGCGCCGCGCCTTGCGCTGGAAGCCGGTGCGCGCGTCGTGCAGGCCCGCGACCACGCCGCGCAACTGGCTCCACACGTCGTCCTGCGGACATTGCGGCCGGCAATGGGCGAGCACGTCGTCCACATGGGGCGCCCGCTGGCGCTCCTTCTCGGCCGCCTCCAGCGCGTCCCTGAGCGCGCCATGGTCGAATCCCCACAGGCTCGCGAAGGCGACGTTGAACAGTTTCAGCCGGCCGTCCGCGCCAAACACGGCGACGCCTTCGCGCAGGCTGTCGAGCGTCTCGCCCTGCACGGTGACGAGCGCGCGATATTGCGTCTGCAACGCATAGGCGTCGGTCACGTCGTCGAACAGATAGGTCACGCCGCCCTGCGAATTGGGCGTGGAGACCACGCGCAGCGTGCGCCGGTCGGGCAGGTACCAGACCTGTTCGATCGTCTCGGGCGATTGATAGGCGGCGAACAGGCTTTCCTTCCAGGCGCGGAAGTCGACCTGTTCGGGCAGGCGGCGCTCGGCGCGCAGCCGGTCGAGGATTTCCGAATCCGCCGGCCCGCTCTCCAGCCATGCGGCGTCGAGCGACCACAATTGCCGATAGGCCGAATTGTGGAAGACGAGCCGCTTGGAGCGATCGAAGATCGCGACCGCAGTCGACAATTGGTCGAGCGTGCGGGCGTGGGACTGCATCTGGCGGGCGAGATCCGCGCGCACGTCCTCAAGTTCGCTCTGGTCCACCGTGAAAGCGACCGCGCCGGTGGGCGCAGGCGCCTCCACGATGTCGAGCAAGCGGCGCTGGCCGGCGACCACGGCGGGGGCGCGCTGGCGCCAGATCTCGCCGCGCGCGCGGGCCTGCGCGGCGGCCTCGCGGGCGCCGCTCTCCAGAAGCTCCACGCCGCGCGCCACCGCGTCGCGCGCGTCGGCGGCCTCCACGGCGCGGGCGTAGGCGGCGTTCACCCAGGCGAGCTTGCCGGTGGAATCGCGCATCCAGGCGGCGCCGGGAGCGGCGTCAAGCAGGGCGCGGAAGGAATCAGCCTCGGCGGTGGCGCGCGCGCAACGCTCGCGGGCCTGCGCCAGCTCCAGCCGGTCGCCGGAGTTTTCGCGGATGCGCAGCACAGCGCGCCCGCCAACCGCCCGCCCGTCGATCTCGACATGGCGGCCGGCGAGCGTGGCGAGGGACAGGCGGAAGCTTTCGCCGCGCGCGCGCAGCCGCTCCACGCAGCCTTCAAGTTGGGCGGCGGGCTCAGGCGCGAGCCAGGCGCCGAAGGCGAGCGGGCTGCGCGGGGCGGCGGGATCGGCGGTCAGCGACAGGTCGCCGAAAATCTCCGGCTCCTCGCCGGGCGCGCCCCAGGCGATCATCAATTGCCGGTCGAGGGCGAGGAAGGCGTTGGCGCGGTCGAGGGCGGCGCGGGCGCCGGCCAGCTCCTGCAACGCGCGGCGGGCGCGCTCCCCGGCGCCGCGACGGCGCAGCGTATGGACGAAGGCGGCGATCCCGCAGCCCGCCACGCCCAGCGCGAACAGGCCGAAGCCGAGAACCACGGAGGAGGAGGCGCCCTGCGCGGGCGTGGCGCCCTGCGCCCATGCGGAGGCGGGCCACAAAAGCGCCGGGGGAACGAGCGCGCTGGCGGAGGCGAGCGCGCGACGCAACCCGCCGCGCAATTCACCACGCATGGCCGCGAGGCGGGACGCAGAGTCCCGCATTGGCGTTCCGGGAGGAACGCTGCCCAAGCGCCGCCGCAAGTTCATGCTCAGGTGGTCCCCAGTGTCGATCCCGCGTCCGCGCGCCGGCTTGGCCTCCCGGCGCGCGAATCACTCCAACATATCTTCGCGAGCGCAGGCTGAGGAGTGGTTAATCAAAACGAAACGCCTCCGGAGGGGTCCGGAGGCGCTTTTTCGTGCTCAGAGCGAGGCCGCGGGCCCCGCAGGGCCCGCCGCACGCGGCTCAATAGCGGTAGTGCTCGGGCTTGTAGGGGCCCTGCTGGGGCAGGCCGAGATAGGCGGCCTGCTGGTCGGACAGCTTGGTGAGCTTCACGCCGATCTTCTCGAGATGCAGCGCGGCGACCTTTTCGTCGAGGTGCTTGGGCAGGGTGTAGACCTTCTTGTCGTACTGGCCCTGCTTGGTCCACAGCTCGATCTGCGCCAGCGTCTGGTTGGTGAAGGAGGCCGACATCACGAAGGAGGGGTGGCCCGTGGCGTTGCCGAGGTTCACCAGGCGGCCTTCCGACAGCAGGATGATGCGCTTGCCATCGGCGAACTCCACCTCGTCAACCTGCGGCTTGATGTTGTTCCACTTGAAGTTCTTCAGGCCGGCGACCTGAATCTCCGAGTCGAAATGGCCGATGTTGCAGACGATGGCGCGGTCCTTCATGGCGCGCATGTGGTCGACGGTGATCACGTCCACATTGCCGGTGGCGGTGACGAAAATGTCGGCGCGCGGGGCGGCGTCCTCCATGGTCGTCACCTCATAGCCTTCCATCGCCGCCTGCAGGGCGCAGATCGGATCGATTTCAGACACCATCACGCGGCAGCCCGCGTTGCGCAGCGAGGCGGCGGAGCCCTTGCCCACATCGCCGAAGCCCGCGACCATGGCGACCTTGCCCGCCATCATCACGTCGGTGCCGCGGCGGATGCCGTCCACCAGCGATTCCTTGCAGCCGTAGAGATTGTCGAACTTCGACTTGGTGACGGAATCGTTCACGTTGATGGCCGGCCACAGCAGCGTGCCGTCCTTCTCCATGTTGTAGAGGCGATGCACGCCCGTGGTGGTCTCTTCCGACACGCCCTTGATGGCGGTTCCGTTGCGCGTGTACCAGCCCGGGCTGGACTTGAGGCGCTTCTTGATGGCGGCGAAGAGGATCTCCTCCTCCTCATTGCCGGGCTTGTCGAGGAAGGCGACGTCGCCCTTCTCGGCGCGCATGCCCAGATGGATGAGCATGGTGGCGTCGCCGCCGTCGTCGAGGATCATGTTGGGCGTGCCGCCGTCGGCCCATTCGAAGATCTTGTGGGTGTATTCCCAGTAATCCTCGAGGCTCTCGCCCTTGATGGCGAAGACCGGCGTGCCGGCGGCCGCGATGGCGGCGGCGGCGTGGTCCTGCGTCGAATAGATGTTGCACGAGGCCCAGCGCACGTCGGCGCCCAGCGCCTTCAGCGTCTCGATGAGCACGCCGGTCTGGATGGTCATGTGCAGCGAGCCGGCGATGCGGGCGCCCTTGAGCGGCTGGCGGGGGCCGTATTCGGCGCGGGTGGCCATGAGGCCGGGCATTTCGGTCTCGGCGATGGCGAGTTCCTTGCGGCCCCAGTCGGCGAGCTTGATGTCGGCGACGGCGTAGTCGGTGTGAGCGGTCATGGGAAATCCCGAATCTTGGAATCGGACACAATAATCCGGGTGCGCCTATAGCAGGCCGCCCGCCCCCGCGCAAGACCGGTATAAAGATTTCTTTATGTGGGGGCGGAGAGGCGGCCGGGGGGTGTGCGGCCCCCCTGCGGAATGAACCAGCCGGCCTCGGTTTTGCGCGCGTTGCCCAGCACGGCCAGAACCATGAGGCCTTTTTCGATCCGCGGCGCCGCACGTCCGCCCTGCCGAAACCGCCGGGCGATTTCGATGGGCGTGGCCGGGCCCGGCAGCGCATGAAGGGTGCGCTGAAGGGTGAGGAAAAACGCGCCGTCCTCGGTAGGCAGGGAAGGCGCCTCGGCCGCGATCTCCGGCAGCACGAGTTCGGCCTCAACCTCCTGCGGCGCATCGGCGGGTCGCCCGCTGGATGACGACTGATATTCGGGCCGCAGCCAGCGCACCAAGCCCCGGCGCTCCTCCTCCGCCCGCTCGCGATTGAGCGCAACGAGGCGCGCCACCGTCTCCGCCTCCGACAGGTCGCGCGGCCATCCGTAGGAATCGGCGACCGCGTCATCGAGGCGCTTGTGCAGGTCGTGGATGATCGCCACGCAGCCCGCATCCAGAATGGCGCGCTCGCTTTCGTCGAGCGGCGGTCCCTCGCCACGCTCGAGGCCCTTCAGCCGCTCACGCACGTTGTAGAGTTTCGTCATCGTGAGGAAGTCGTGGGCGGCGAGAACGCGCTGACGCAAAGCGTCGAGTTCTTCGGCGAGGCCGCGAATGATCTTCTTGTGCCCCTCGCTGGCGGCGGGAAAGGGGAAGGGATCGAAGCAAGTGGTTTTTACATAAACGCACTCGCGATCATAAACTCCGAGCATGCCGGAGTTCGCCAAATACCATAGATCATGAACGCGGCTCGAGAGAACCCCCAACACGAAACAATCAGCTGACGCGATAACAATCAACTTATTGTCCGGCAAAATCTCCGCATCAAGAAACCGGAAGAAGCGATGTTTCGCCGTCTCCACGGTTGCGATGTAACGCGGCAGGTCCACGAGTGCGGGGCGAATGTCCTTACGAGGTTCGCCAAATATCCACCAATGCGTCCGATAAGTCGCACGATTATTGACGTCTCGTTCCGGCTTCACATGGGTGAGGACATGCTGATAGACGGCGGGGAACCGCTTGCGGACCTCCGCCTCCGATAGGCCGAACAGGTCGATCACAAAAACGCCGCGCGGGGCGCCTGCAAGATCACGTCCGTTGCGGTAAGGGCGGATATGCTGTTCGAGCCCCTTCTCCCGTCCCATCCCAAGGCTGGCGGCCTGTTGCGCCGTGACGATGAAGCCATCGCCCATAAGCTGAACGCCACGGCTACAAATTTTACCGTTTGAAGCGAGCTGTCGCAAAGAGGCCAAATCCGTCCCGACCGTCAGATCGCTGTTGATCCTGCCCACGCGGGTTTCCAGCGCAACCACGGGCGCATCGGTGTCGAGCCTGTCCTCCGACGTGACTTGCGCGAGCACGCCCTCGCATGAGCCCGCCTCCGCCACCGTCATCGCGATGCGCACCGCCGCCTTGCCGGATTGCTTGAGCCATGGATGGTCTGGCGTCGCATAGACCAGCGAGAGGGGCTGACGGGCGCTGAGATGTTTCTCAATGACGCGGCGCGAGAATTTCTGCGTGATGGAATTGGTGGTGATGAAGCCGAACCGGCGCAGACGTGAGCCCTTGGCGAGCAGAATGCTTGCCGCCATGTCCCACCAATACATCACGAAATCGATGGAATCGGTTTTCTTGCCGCGCGACTTCCACAGGGCCTCCACATAGCCATCGCCCAATTCCGCGCGCAGGTCCTTGCCTCCAATGAACGGTGGGTTGCCGATGATGAAATCGGCCGCCGGCCATTTGGGAACGCGCGGATTCACATAACGCCAGACGGGCAGGCGCGCATCGGGATCAGGCTGCAATTCGCCCGTAATGGGATGAAGCTTGCGCGCATCGGGATCTTGGCGCGTGATCGGGCGCCCGCGCTCATCCTTCAGCAATTCCTCGCGGTCATGGGCGAGCACCGCATCGCCCACCTTTATATTGTCGAACTTGCGCAGGATCGGCTCCTGAAAGACGCTGCGCTCACGGGTGCGGAACCACCATTGAATATAGCCGATCCAAAGAACCAGTTCGGCGATAGGAGCCGCGCGCGGATTTTTCTCTAAGCCGATGAATTGATGCGGATCGACAGTCTGAAGGGGTTCGCCGGGCTCGCCGAGCAAATGCAGGAAGTCAAACACCTCGCCCTCGAGGCGTTTCATGAGCTCCATGGCGACGTAGAGAAAATTGCCCGTGCCGCATGCAGGATCAAGCACGCGCATCTTGCAAAGCCCGTCGTGGAAGCGCTTCACAACTGCGCGCGCCGCCTTGTAATCATTCGCCATCGCCTTCGCGATGGCCTCGGACTGAGCGATCTGCCAATCCTCGTTCAGCGGCTCCATGATGACAGGCGCGACAAGGCGCTCCACATAGGCTCGGGGCGTATGGTGGGCGCCAAGCTTCGCGCGTTCGGCGGCCGAGAGAGCCTGCTCAAGCAGCGTGCCGAAAATCGCCGGCTCCACATGCGCCCAGTCGCGGGACGCTGCCTTCTCGAGCAGGGCCAGCTCATCCTCCGTCATCGGCAGCGAGGCGGCGTCATGGAACAATCCGCCGTTGAACTCGCGCACTTTGGCTTCGATCAAGGGAGAATATTCCGCGCCCTTGTTCATCTCGCGGAAAAAGTGATCCAGCACGTGATGGAAACTCTGCGCCTTGCCCCGGTTGCGCGCGACGAGTTTGGCGAAACTGCCTTTCGGCAAAAGCCCGATACTGTCCGCGAACATCGCGAAGATGCAGCGCATCAGAAACTTGGACACCTTGTAGGCCCATTCGTCCTTCTGCGCGTCCTTCAGTTTTGCGCGGCGCTCCATGGACTGGGTGATGAGAGCGAGATAGCGGGCGATCTCCTGCGTGACTTCAGCCGCATGGCGGGCAGGATCAAGAGAAAGCGGCTCGGTCCAGACCTTTCGCAGACGCTCACGGACATGCGCCTTGCGCAGATCCTCCATCCTGATGCGAAACTCGTTTCGGTTGGGGAAATGGACGTATTCCTTTCCCTGCCGCTGGAAATCAGACCAAAGCTCGATGACGTTGCCGACGTCGACGACGATGATGAAGGGCGGCCATTCATCGAGCGTTCGGGCGTAGCCCTGAGCCTGCCTTTTCGCAGCGCTCATCATCACGTCCCATGAAGGTGACGCTCCCTTTGTCTTGGGCTGGCGCGCCAAGGCGTTCTCGAACGCCAAGGTGAGCTGGTCATCCTTGCCGGCGCCATTCGCCAGCCTCTTGCGCGACTGCTTGGCTTCGAGCACGAAGCAATCGCGCTTGTAGAGATCGATGAACCCGGGCGAGGTGGCGTCGTTCTCGTGGCGAAACACGACCTTGCGTTCGAAGGCGTAGTCGCTGGCGCGCGCGCCGCCGGCCTGCGCTTCATGCGGCGGCTCCACGCCGATCACGGCGCAAAGCTGCTTCAGGAACTCCTGTGCGTCCGCGCGCTCGGAGCCTTCATCCCGGTCCGTCCAGAAATGGATGAACCGCTCGAGATCAATCTCGGGATCGACGCCCAACGGCTTCCCCAATTCACCCTCCTGCGCTCTGCGCAGGCAGATTCGGGAGACGAATAGGCGAGGGAGCGGGCATGGGCGGGTCTCTCTCCAGAGCCGCCGCAGACTATCAAATGGTTCAGCTCAAGTCTAGAACGGCTCCGCTCAAGCCGTCCTGAGCCCAACTCCCCCCGCTCAGCGCGCGAGGAACTCGCTCGCCTCGAAAATCGCGGCGAAGGGCACGCCCTTGCCGGCGTAAAACTCCTTCGCGCCGTCCTGCCGGTCGACGATGGTGACGACGAGCGCGATCTTCGCGCCTTCCTCCACGCAGGCCTGCGCCGCCTTCCAGGCGCTCTCGCCGGTGGTCGTCACGTCCTCGACGATGACGATGGTCTTGCCCGCGAGCGTCTCGCCCTTCGGCAGGCCTTCCACGAGTTTCTTCGCGCCGTGGCCCTTGGGCTGTTTGCGCACGAAGAAGCCGTAGAGCGGCGCGCCCGCCTGGAAGGAGTGCTGGCACAGCGCGCCGGTGATCGGCACCGCGCCCATCTCAAGCCCGCCCACATGGGTGGCGCCGCTGCCGGCGACCTTCGCCAGCACCGCCTTCGCGATCAGCGCGGCGCCTTCGGGGTGCAGCATCGAGGGCTTCATGTCGAAGTAGAAATCGCTCTCCTTGCCGGAGGCGAGGATCACCTTGCCGCGCCCGAAGGAGCGCTGAAAAACGATGTCGGCGAGGCGGGCGCGCTCGGATGCGGTCAGGTCGGCGCTCATCGGGGGACTCACGTTTGAACTTCGCTGCGCGCACTCAACAGAAGCCGCGCGGCGGGGTCAATCGGGCGGGGTTCCGTTTTCCCGCAGAACTTCGCCCGCCAGATAGAGCGAGCCGCAGATCAGCACGCGCGGCGGGCAAGGCCAGGGCCGGGCGGCGAGCGCGTCGAGCGCAGGGGCCACGCCCTCCGCCGCCGCAGCCGGCAGGCCGATGCCGCGCGCAAGCGTCGCCACGTCCTGCGCGGGGCGGGCCGCATGTTCGCCGGGAATGGGCACGGCGAGGACCTCCTGCGCGAGGCCCGCGAAGGGCGCCAGAAAACCCGCCGTGTCCTTCGAGGCGAGCCCGCCGCAGATGAGGACCAGCGGGCGCGGCTCGCGCTCCTCGCGCTCGGCCATGGCCTGCGCCAGCGCCTGCCCGCCGGCGGGATTGTGGCCGCCGTCGAGCCAGAGCTCGGCGCCTTTCGGCGCGAGCGCGACGAGCGCCCCGCGGGTGAGCCTTTGCATGCGCGCGGGCCAATCGGCGGCGCGCAGCCCCTCCTCCAGCGCGGCGACCGGAAAATCAGGCCACACCGCGCGCAGGGCGGCGATGGCGCTCGCGGCGTTGTCGAACTGGTGGCGGCCCGGCAGGCGCGGCGCCGGCAGGTCGATGAGGCCGCGCTCGTCCTCATAGACAAGGCGGCCGCGCTCCTCGCTCACGTGGAAGTCGCGGCCGGCCACGAGGAGCGGGCCTGCGCCTGCGCGCCGCGCCTGCCGCGCGATCACGTCCATCGCGTCTGGCTCCTGCGGCGCGATCACGGCGGGCGCGCCCGGCTTCAGGATTCCCGCTTTCTCGAAAGCGATCTTCGCCAGCGTGTCGCCGAGGAAATCCATATGGTCCATCGACACGGGCGTGATGATCGTCGCCGCCGGCCGTTCGATGACATTGGTGGAATCGAACCGCCCGCCGAGCCCGACCTCCAGCAAAAGCGCGTCGGCGGGCGTGCGCGCGAACAGGAGAAAGGCGGCGGCGGTGGTGATCTCGAACAGGGTGATCGGCGCGCCCGCGTTCACGCGCTCGCAGGTCTCGAAAGCCTCGATGAGCGCGTCCTCCGCCACAAGCCGTCCGGCGAGGCGGATGCGTTCATGGAAGCGCACGAGATGGGGCGATGTGTAGACATGCGTGCGCTTGCCCTGCGCCTCCAGCATGGCGCGCAGAAAGGCGACGGTGGAGCCCTTGCCGTTGGTGCCCGCGACGTGGATCGTGGGCGGCAGCGCGAGATGCGGGTCGCCCAGCGCCTTCAGCAGCGCGCGCGTGCGGCCGAGCGACAGGTCGATCTTGCGCGGATGAAGCGCGAGAAACCGCTCCAGAAAAGCGCCCGACCCTGTCGCCTGCGCGGCCATGGAATCAGGCCGCCGCCTCGACGCTCGCGCGCTGGTTCATGAGCAGCGAGCACAGGCGCGCCAGCGTGTCGCGCTGTTCGCTGCGCGGCACGACCATGTCCACCATGCCGTGGTCGCGCAGATATTCCGCGCGCTGGAAGCCTTCAGGCAGTTTCTCGCGGATCGTCTGTTCGATCACGCGCGCGCCCGCGAAGCCGATGACGCAGCCCGGCTCCGCCATGTGCACGTCGCCCAGCATGGCGTAAGACGCCGTCACGCCGCCGGTGGTGGGATTGGTGAGCACGACGATATAGGGCAGGCGCGCCTCGCGCAGGCGGCGCACGGCGACCGTGGTGCGCGGCATCTGCATCAGCGAGAACATGCCTTCCTGCATGCGCGCGCCGCCCGAGGCGGTGAAGATGATGAAGGGCGTGCGCCGCTCGACCGCGGCCTCCATGCCGGCGATGATCGCCTCGCCCGCCGCCATGCCCAGCGATCCGCCGATGAAGTCGAAATCCTGCACGGCGACAGTGACCGGCAGCGCCTTGAGAAGCCCGCGCGTGAGACGCACGCAATCGGGCCGCTCGGTCTTGGCGCGATATTCCTTCAGCCGGTCGGTGTAGCGCTTCACATCGCGGAACTTCAGCGGATCGAGCTGCACGTCGGGCGTGGGGATCTCCTCCCACTTGCCGTCGTCATAGATCATCTGCAGGCGCGCCTGCGCGGGCATGCGCATGTGATGGCCGGAGCCCGGCACGACCCACAGGTTCTGCTCGACCTCCTTGTGGAAGACGAGCTGGCCGCTCTCAGGGCATTTCACCCACAGGTTCTCGGGCGTCTCGCGCTTGAGGAAGGAGCGGATCTTGGGCGGAAGGGCTTCGGTGATCCAGTTCATGCGAGACTCTCCAAACGATTGGCGCAAGCCCTGGCCTGCGAAATAAAAACTCAGGCCGCGCGGCGCGCGCCGCGCACGCCGGACGCGATGTCGGACACAAGGTCGGCGACCGCCTGCACGCTCGCCGGCGTGGCGCGGCCCTGCGCGTCGAGCGAATTCTTCAAGGCGTCGATCAGCGCGGTGCCAACCACCACGCCGTCCGCATGGGCGGCGATGGCGCCCGCGGTCTGCGCGTTCTTGACGCCGAAGCCAACCGCCACCGGCAGGCTGGTGTGTCCCTTGATGCGCGCGACGGCGTCGGCCACTTTCGAATAATCGGGAATGGCGGCGCCGGTGATGCCGGTGATCGACACGTAATAGACGAAGCCCGACGTGTTGCGCAGCACGGCCGGCAGGCGCTTGTCGTCGGTGGTGGGCGTGGCGAGACGCACGAAATTGAGCCCCGCCGCCAAAGCCGGCACGCACAATTCGGAATCCTCCTCCGGCGGCAGGTCCACGACGATGAGCCCGTCCACGCCGGCCGCCTTCGCATCGACGAGGAAGCGATCGACGCCATAGACGTAGATGGGATTGTAATAACCCATCAGCACGACAGGCGTGTCGGCGTCCTCCTTGCGGAAATCGGCGACGAGGCCCAGCGTCTTCTTCAGCGTCGCGCCGCCCTTGAGGGCGCGCAGGCCCGCCGCCTGGATGGAGGGGCCGTCGGCCATGGGATCGGTGAAGGGCATGCCGATCTCAAGCACGTCCGCGCCGGCGCCGGGCAGCGCCTTCACGATCGCCAGCGAGGTCTCAAGATCGGGGTCGCCGCACATCACGAATGTGACGAGGGCGGCGCGGCCTTCGGCGGCGCATTTGGCGAAACGGGCGTCGATGCGGGTCGTCATGGGCGGGTGGTTAGCACAGGCGGCGGGAGATGGGAACGCAAGGCCCGAACCGACACGGCGCGCTGGCGCGCCCGCCGCAGGACGGAGCCTGGCTTTGTCTAGTCTAGCTAAAGACTTGGCCCGCGCGCAGCCCTCGCCGCGCGCGCGCCTTCAGATGCAGCGTTCACATGCCGCCGAGATGATCGGCGACGTTGAAAATGTCCTTGTCGCCGCGCCCGCACAGATTCATCACCATCAGATGGTCCTGCGGCTTCTGCGGCGCGAGATCCAGCACTTTCGCCAGCGCGTGCGAGGGTTCGAGGGCGGGAATGATGCCCTCGAGCTTGCAGCAGAGCTGGAACGCGTCGAGCGCCTCCTTGTCGGTGGCCGACAGATAGGTGACGCGGCCCGTCTCCTTGAGCCATGCGTGCTCAGGCCCGATGCCGGGATAATCGAGGCCGGCGGAGATCGAATGGCCCTCGCGGATCTGGCCGTCGTCGTCCATCAGCAGATAGGTGCGGTTGCCGTGCAGCACGCCCGGCTTGCCGCCGGCGAGCGATGCGCAATGGCCGTCTTTCGTGTCGAGCCCATGGCCCGCCGCCTCGACGCCGTAAATCTCGACGGAGGACTCGTCGAGGAAGGGATGGAACAGGCCGATCGCGTTTGAACCGCCGCCGATCGCGGCGATCAGCGAATCCGGCAGGCGGCCTTCCGCGGCCTGCATTTGCGTGCGCACCTCATCGCCGATCACGCATTGGAAATCGCGCACCATTGCGGGATAGGGATGCGGGCCCGCCGCCGTGCCGATGCAGTAGAACGTGTCGGACACGTTCGTCACCCAGTCGCGCAGCGCCTCGTTCATCGCGTCCTTCAGCGTGCGCGCGCCCGATTGCACGGGAACGACCGTCGCGCCGAGCATTTTCATGCGGAACACGTTCGGCTTCTGGCGCTCCACGTCCACCGCGCCCATGTAGACGACGCATTCGAGCCCGTACTTCGCGCAGGCCGTCGCAGTCGCCACGCCATGCTGGCCCGCGCCCGTCTCCGCGATGATGCGCTTCTTGCCCATGCGCAGCGCCAGCAGGATCTGGCCCAGCACATTGTTGATCTTGTGCGCGCCGGTGTGATTGAGCTCGTCGCGCTTGAAATAGACCTTCGCGCCGCCGCTCTTGCCCTGTTCGCGGGCGCGGGCGCGCAGAAACTCGGTCATGCGCTCGGCGTAATAGAGAGGGCTCGGACGGCCCACGTAATGGGTCGCCAGATGCGCCAGCTCCGACTTGAAAGCGGGGTCCGCCTTGGCCGCGTTATAGGCCTTTTCGAGATCGAGGATCAGCGGCATCAGGGTTTCGGCGACGAAGCGGCCGCCGAAAATGCCGAAATGGCCGGTCTCGTCCGGGCCGGTGCGGAAGGAATTGGGGTTGGCGTGCTGCACGCGTCGCTCCTCTGTCGCCCGGCTGTTTACGCGCTCGCGGGCGCGGAACCAAGGGCCAAACGCGCATGGGCCGCCCGGGCCCGCGCGACGAATCGTCCGATCAGCTCCACGTCCTTCACGCCGGGCGCGCGCTCGACGCCCGAGGAGACGTCGATCCCCGCCGCGCGGGTGCGCGCGAGCGCGGCCTCCACATTGTCAGGATCAAGGCCGCCCGACAGCATCCAGGGCGTGCGCGTGGCGACGCCGTCCAGAACGCCCCAGTCGAAAGCCGCCCCATTGCCGCCGGGCAGGACGGCTCCCTTGGGGGGACGGGCGTCGAAGATCAGCCGGTCGGCCGCGCCCTCATAGGCGGCGCAGGCGGCGAGGTCGGCGCGCTCGCTCACATGGATCGCCTTCATCACCGGCAGGCCCGTGCGCCGCTTGAGCTCGAGCACGCGCGCAGGGCTTTCCTTGCCGTGGAGCTGGAGAATATCCGGGCGGGCGGCGGCGGCCATCGCATCGATATAGGCGTCGTCGGCGTCCACCGAGAGCGCGACCTTGAGCGCCCGGCCATCAGCCTGCGCGCCCAGCGCCCGCGCCTGCTCCATGAACAGGTTGCGCGGACTGGGCGGGAAGAAGACGAAGCCCACCATGTCGGCGCCCGCGTCGAGCGCGGCGGCGAGCGTTTCGGGCGTGGAAAGCCCGCAGATCTTGATGAGCAGGGTCATGGGTGAGGTTTATAGGGCAGGCGCCCGTCCGTGTCGCGCAAAACAGCTCCGCAAACGACCTTGGGCGTTTCTGCGGATTGCGCCGCGCCCGCCAAGCGCCACCTTCGCCCTTCGCGCCACGCCACGCCCCGCTCCGGCCGGAGAAGGAGAAAGACCGCATGCACACGCCCGCATCGCCTTGTCCCGTCTGCGAGGGCAAGACCGTCGAAACGGCGTCACGCAGCGACCGGCGCGGGGCGCCTTTGCTCACGGTGGCCTGCACAGGCTGCGGACATGTCTATAACGATCCCGTTCCGGGCGCGGCGGAGCTGGCCGCCTTCTATGCGCGCGACTATCGCCTCGCCTACAAGGGCGCGCAGCGTCCGCGCGGGCGCCAGATCGTGCGCAATTTCGCCCGCGTGGAGTCTTTCTGGCGTCGCTGGGGCCATGTGTTGGCGCGCCAAGGTCTCGGCCGGCGCGCGCGCGTGCTCGACGTGGGCGCAGGGTCAGGCGAATTCCTCTATGTCGCGCAGGCGCTCGGCCATGACGCGCGCGGCGTTGAGCCCAACGAGGCATATGCGCGCTATTGCCGCGAGGCGCTGAATCTGGACGTCGCCACCGCCGGCCTTGAAAGCCTCGAGGCGGGCGCGCTTTACGACGTGATCCGCCTCAATCATGTGCTCGAATATCTGCGCGATCCCGTGGAGGCGCTCGCGCGCATTTCGCAATCGCTGGCGCCCGACGGCGTGCTGCATGTGGAGGTTCCAGATCTCCTCGCCTATGCGCGGCTGAAGTCGCGCGGCGGCATGTTCCACTACGGACATATCTCCAATTTCACGCCCTGGACGCTGCGCGCGGCCGCCGCCCGCGCAGGCTTGCGCGAGACGCAGGAAAGCGCTGCGGCGCTGGGCGATCACACATCCGGCTTTTTCCAGCGCGCCACGCCGGCCGACGCCCGCGAAGCGCTGAATGCGCACAATGCGGCGCGCGTGCGCGCGGCGATCGCGGCCCATTACGCCGATGCGCCGCGCGGGACGCAGCCGCTGGCGCGGACCCTGTCGCGGCTCAGGCTGCGCGCGCAGGAGACCCTGCTCGCAATCCGGCTCGGCTCGCCCGCAGCGGCAGGCGATTATTTCGTGCGGCGTCTGAGGCGCGAGAGCGGCGAAAGCCCGAACGAGCCGCCGCGCGCGCTCACGCCTTCACGAATTTGAGCAGGAAGCGGTCGCTCTCGCCGATGGCGGCGTATTTCGCGCGGTTCTTGTCGCCGGAGCGGAAACTGGGCGGCAGCGACCACACGCCATCCTCGTGATCCTTCGTGTCTTTCGGATTGGCCTTGGCCTCGGAAGAGCCCACGAGACGGAAGCCTGCGGACTCGATCAGCGCGACGGCGAAATCCTGACGCACATAGCCGCTGCGCATCTGCGCCTGCTGGGTGAGGTCGTTGCGGCCGCGATGATCGGCGACGCCCAGCGCGCCGCCCGGCTTCAACGCCTTGTGGAAGGCGCGCAGGGCGCCGTCGATCTCGTTGCGGTCGATCCAATTGTGCAGATTGCGGAAGGTGAGCACGAAATCCATCTCGCCGGCGGGCGCGACGTCATGCAGCCCGGCGTTGAACTTCGTCACCTGCACGCGATCGTAGCGCGCGGGATCAGCGGCGAGCTTGGCGAGCAAGCGCTTGTGGTCCTCAAGGTAATTGGCCGGCGCCGCCTCATCGCGCCCTGCGGCGACATATAATCCGCGTTCGCGCAGATAAGGCGCGAGAAACTCGAGCCAGTAACCCGCCGCGCCGGGCAGGATCTCAACCACTTTGTGATGCGGCTCGACGCCAAAGAAGGAAATCGTCTCGCGCGGCTTGCGCCAGACGTCGCGCGCGGCGTTGGCGGGCGTGCGATGGGGGCTGGCGATCACATCGTCGAGCGCGTCGGCGAAGGCGCGCGCGGGAGCCAGAAGCGCGGCGCCGGCGCCGGCGAGCACGAGACGGCGCGACAAGCGTGTCCCCTGCCGCAGGGGTGCGTCATGCGGCAAATCGCGCTGCGCGTGAAGATGTGCGTCGTGCTGCGTGTTTCGTCCCATGGTCGCCTCCCGCGCGCTCTCCCGGCCCGTCCGCGCGAGCTTAGGACAGGGGCTGCGGCGGCGCCAGCGCGACGGCTGGGCGCGTCAGGCCGCGCGGCGGCCTTCCGACGCGGGCCCGGCGAGGGCGACGAGGGAGGATTGCTGCGCGCGCAGCCGATCGTTCTCGGCGGCGAGACGGGCCGCCTGGGCGCGCGCCTCGCGCGCCGCGCGACGGTTTTCGCCCTGACCGAACCAGACCCCGATCCCGCCGAGGACCACGCCGGCCATGAGCGAGGCGAACACCACTGCGAAAAGAGGCGCCGTCACCCGCAGGTCGGAGACAAGGCCGAAAGGCTCGAAAACGAGCGTCGTCTCCTGACGATTGGCGATGGCGAGCGTCACCGCCAACGCTGCGACCGGGAGCAGGAGGAGCCATTTGAGGAAGGTCGCCATGGAGGCTCCGCGGAGGTTTGGCGCCCGCCGGCGCGCGGCGCGGCGGATCAGCCCGCGATCAGGACTGCGACAGCGGCTTGGCGTTCAGACGCTCGCGCATTTCCTTGCCGGTCTTGAAGAAGGGAACGAACTTCTGGTTCACTTCCACATGCTGGCCCGTGCGCGGATTGCGGCCCACGCGGGCGTCGCGCTGCTTCACGGAAAAAGCGCCGAAGCCGCGCAGCTCCACGCGATCTCCGCGGGACAGGGCGTTCGTGATCTCGCCAAGGATCGCATTGACGATGTTTTCGACGTCGCGCTGGTAAAGATGCGGGTTCTTGTCAGCGATGCGCTGGACGAGTTCGGATTTGATCACGAAACAATCCTCTGACTGACGCAGGCGCGACAACCCTCTGAGAGAGGAAGCCCTGCGGCCAACGATCGCAGCACAGCCTGCCGCGGCGGAAACATTACTAGCTAATTGTTCAGCTGAACATGCCAAAGCGCCAACAGCCCGTCAAGCGCGAGCGCTTCGGCCTGCCCCTCGTGGCGCCGCAGCGCCGCAGCGGCGCCCGACTGGCCGAGCGCATCGGCGGCGAGCGCCGCCGCGCTCCAAATTCCAAAGCGCCGCGCGGCGCTTGGCCGTTTCCACTCGCGCACAGGCAGCCCCGCCTCCACGCCCTTTTCCTTCTCCAGCCAGGCCTGCGCGTCGCGTTCGCCGCCCAATTGATCGACGAGGCGCAGCGACAAAGCCTGTCGCCCTGTGAACACGCGCCCGTCCGCGGCCTGCGCAAGCTCGTCGTCGGAAAGGCCGCGGCGCTCGCGCACGAGCCCGCGGAACCAGTCGTAGGAATCCGAGACAAGGGCGGCGAGCGCGGCGCGCGCTTCCGGGCTCGCCGGCTCGAAGGGGTTCGGCGCGGCCTTCAGCGGCGAGGACTTCACCTCCTCAACCTTCACGCCCCAAGTCTCGAGAAGGCGCGCCAGATTGGGATATTGGAACAGGACGCCGATGGAGCCGACGAGCGAATTGCCATGGGCGAAAATCCGCTCCGAGCCCATGGCGGCCACATAGGCGCCCGACGCGCCGGTCGCTCCAATCACCGCGACGACGGGCTTTTTCTCGGCGAGCCGGCGCAGTTCCGCATAGACTTTTTCGGCTCCCGTGGTGGTGCCGCCGGGGCTTTCAATCGCCACCAGAACGGCGCGGGCCTGCGGCGCTTTCGCGACGTCCTCGATGATTTTCAGGGTCTCCCGGTCGCCGGTGATGAGGCCCGAGATGGAGATGCGCGCCACATGGCCGGCCTGCGCGCGCTCGCCCGGGGCGAACAGCGGCCAGGCGAAATAGCCCGCCAGCGCGACGACGGCGAGCGCGCCCAGCACGCGCCAGAAACGCAGTTTGCGCCGCAGGCGCTGACGGTCGATCACGTTTTGCGCCGCAGCCGCGGCCACGGCTTCGATGTCCTTCGCGTCGCGCTCGGTCATGGCATCCTCGTCGTGCACAGAATGAGTGAGTTAGCGCTGCGCCGGCCCCGCGCCAAGGCCGGGCGCGCGAGGGAGCGCGGACGGGCGCGCCAAAACAAAAAGCCCGCGCGGGGGAACCGCGCGGGCGCAAGGGCGCGCCGCAGCGCGCCCCATTCGCGAAAGATCACTTCTTGCCTTCGCGCGCCTTGAGGGCCGCGCCAAGGATGTCGCCGAGCGAGGCGCCGGAATCGGCGGAGCCGAACTGGGCGATCGCCTCCTTCTCCTCGGCCACTTCGAGCGCCTTGATCGACACGGAGACCTTGCGGGCCTTGCGGTCGAACAGGGTGACGCGGGCGTCGACCTTCTCGCCGACGGCGAAGCGCTCGGGGCGCTGGTCGGCGCGGTCGCGCGCGAGCTCGCTGCGCTTGATGAAAGCGGTCAGGTCGGTGCCGACGATCTGCACGTCAACGCCGCCTTCCTTCACCTCGGTCACTTCGCAGGTGACGACGGCGCCCTTGCGCAGGTCGCCCGCCGCGCCGCCCTCTTCAGCGCCCGCGAAGGGGTCGCCGCCGAGCTGCTTCACGCCAAGCGAGATGCGCTCCTTCTCCACGTCGACGTCGAGCACCTGAGCGCGAACCATGTCGCCCTTCTTGTACTCTTCGATGACCTGCTCGCCCGGACGCTTCCAGTCGAGGTCGGAGAGATGGACCATGCCGTCCACATCGCCTTCGAGGCCGATGAACAGGCCGAATTCGGTCTTGTTCTTGACCTCGCCTTCCACCACGGAGCCCGAGGGATACTTCTGCGCGAAGGCTTCCCACGGATTCTGCAGGGTCTGCTTGAGGCCCAGCGAGATGCGGCGCTTGACGGGATCGACCTCGAGCACCTGAACGTCCACTTCCTGGCTCGTCGAGACGATCTTGCCGGGATGCACGTTCTTCTTGGTCCACGACATTTCGGAGACGTGGATCAGGCCTTCGATGCCCGGCTCCAGCTCCACGAAGGCGCCGTAGTCGGTGATGTTGGTCACGCGGCCATGGAAGCGCGCGTTCACCGGATATTTCGCCTCGATGCCCTGCCAGGGATCGTCGAGCAGCTGCTTCATGCCCAGCGAAATGCGGTGCGTCTCGTGGTTGATCTTGATGATCTTCACGCGCACCTGCTGACCGATGTTGAGCACTTCGGTCGGGTGGTTGACGCGGCGCCATGCGATGTCGGTGACATGGAGCAGGCCGTCGATGCCGCCCAGATCCACGAACGCGCCGTAATCGGTGATGTTCTTCACCGTGCCGTCGATCACCTGGCCCTCTTCGAGCTTGCCGACGATCTCGTGGCGCTGCTCGGCGCGGCTCTCTTCGAGAACCGTGCGGCGCGACACGACGATGTTGCCGCGACGGCGATCCATCTTCAGGATCTCGAAGGGCTGCGGCACGTTCATGAGCGGCGTGACGTCGCGGATCGGACGGATGTCCACCTGCGAACGCGGCAGGAAGGCCACGGCGCCGTCGAGATCGACGGTGAAGCCGCCCTTGACCTGATTGAAGATGACGCCTTCGACCTTTTCCTTGGCCTCGAACGCCTTTTCGAGCTTGACCCAGCTCTCTTCGCGGCGCGCCTTGTCACGCGAGATGACGGCTTCGCCGAGCGCGTTTTCGATGCGCTCGAGATAGACCTCGACCTCATCGCCGATGTTCAGCGTCTGGTCGCGGCCGGGGCCGGTGAATTCCTTGAGGGCGACGCGGCCTTCGGTCTTCAGGCCGACGTCGATGACGGCGACGTCCTTCTCGATGGCGACGACGACGCCTTTGACGACCGCGCCTTCCTTCGCTTCATTTTCATTGAACGTCGCGTCGAGCATCGCCGCGAAATCCTCGCGCGTCGGCGCGGATCCGGATTGGGTGTTTGCCATTGGGTCTCCTGGGGGCCTGCGCCGCGTCTTGCGGCGGCGGCCAAATGCGCCGGCGGGGCTGGTGTTGTCATGCGCTCGCTTTCCCCGGCGTCCGTCTTGCGACTGGACTCACCGCCCGGGATGTCTCCCTCGAAGGCGGGCCGGCGCGGGCCGGTTGGGCGAGCAGGTTTGGAGCCCGCGGTCGCCCGCGGACGGGGTTCTCTATCAGCGGGAGGGCCCCCCGACAAGCGAAAGCGCGGCCCGGGGCGCGAAAAGCGCGCTCCCGGACGCTTGTGGCGCGCGGATTTTGCCTTTACCACGCGAGAAGACAGTCACGAGGAAGCCGCCCATGCGCCCATCCAAACGCGCCGCCGACGAGATGCGCGCCGTCACGCTCGAGCGCAATGTGGCCCGTTACGCCGAGGGCTCCTGCCTGGTGCGCTTCGGCGAGACCCATGTGCTCTGCACCGCCTCGCTGGAGGACAAGCCGCCGCAATGGCTGCGGGGACAGGGACGCGGCTGGGTGACGGCCGAATATTCCATGCTCCCGCGCGCCACCCAGACGCGCACCCGCCGCGAGGTCTCCTCGGGCAAGCCCTCCGGCCGCACGCAGGAGATCCAGCGCCTCATCGGCCGCTCGCTGCGCGCCGTGGTGGACCTGCAGGCGCTGGGCGAGCGCCAGATCGTGGTGGATTGCGACGTCCTGCAGGCGGATGGGGGCACCCGCACCGCCGCCATCACCGGCGGCTGGGTCGCCCTGCACGAATGTCTGAAATGGATGCGCGGCCGCTCGATGATCCGCGACCTGCCGCTGCGCGACCACGTGGCCGCCGTCTCCTGCGGCATCCATCAGGGCCTGCCTGTGCTTGACCTCGACTATGCCGAGGATTCCGCCGCCCACACCGACGCCAATTTCGTGCTGACCGGCGCCGGGCACCTCGTCGAGGTGCAGGCCACCGCCGAGGGCGCGACCTTCACCGAAGAGCAGCTCGGCGAATTGCTCGCGCTCGCCCGCAAGGGCGTGGGCGAACTCGTCGCGCTGCAAAAGGCCGCGACCGCCTGATCGCGGTCGCCCGCCCCGCCGGCGCCTCAGCCGGCGCGGATCGCCGCGTGGCGGGCCACCGCGCTTTCCGCGCGCCGCCGGATCGCGTCCCAGTCGCGCCGGGCGATGTCCTCGCGGGGGGCGAGCCAGGCGCCCCCGACCGCCACCACATTGGGCTGGGCGAGCCAATCGTCGAGATCCTCCTCCGCCACTCCGCCCGTAGGCATGAAGCGGGCGTGGGGGAAGGCCGAGGAGAAGGCGCGCAGGGTCGCCGGCCCGCCCATGGTCGCGCCGGGAAAGAACTTCACCACATGGAAGCCCTTGCTGATGGTCTTCATCAGTTCGGAGGCGGTGGCGATCCCCGGCACGAAGGGGAAATCGTCCATGGCGGCGGCCTCGTCGAGCAGGGCGTCGGTTCCCCCCGGCGACAGGGCGAACATGGCGCCGCATTCGCGCGCCAGATGCAGGTCGAGCGGCGTCATCACATTGCCGGCGCCGGGCATCGCCTCGGGCGCCCGCGCGCGGATCTCGCGAATGGCGTTGGGCGCGCCGCGGGTGCGCAGCGCGATCTCGATCGTGCGCAGGCCCGCGTCCACGAAGGCGCGGGCGAGCGGGACGGCGTCCTCCACGTTGTGGATCTCGAGCAGGGGCACGAGACGGGCGGGCTCCAGCAGGCGCAACGGGCTTTCGCTGTGGGAGGGATTGTGCGCGCTGTGGGACGCATGAGCGCTGGGCGTGTCAGTCATGGCTTCTCCCCATGGTTCCCGCGTATAACGCCGCAGGTTCGCAAAACGCCCCCGAGAGGAGCATGACATGTCGCAGGCGCATCGCAAACTCACCGGACGGGTGGTCATCGCCACGCATAATTCCGGCAAGCTGCGCGAGATGCGCGAATTGCTCGCCCCTTACGGCATCGAGGCGGTCTCCGCCGGCGAGCTGGGGCTGGGCGAGCCCGACGAAACGGGCGACACGTTCATCGCCAACGCGCAGATCAAGGCGGAGGCGGCCGCGCAGGCCGCGCAGCTGCCCGCCTTTGCGGATGATTCAGGCCTGTGCGTGGACGCGCTCGGCGGCGATCCGGGGATTTATTCGGCGCGCTGGGCGCGCGAGGCCGGCGACTTTCCCGCCGCCATGGCGAACGTCCACGATCTCATGCAGGCCAAGGGCGCCACGTCCGGCGCGCAGCGGCGCGCGCATTTCGTCTCCGCGCTCGCCATCGCCTGGCCCGACGGACATCTGGAGACGTTCGAAGGCAAAGTGTTTGGAGCCATCGTCTGGCCGCCGCGCGGCGAGAAGGGCTTCGGCTACGATCCCTTCTTCCAGCCTGACGGGCACACGCGCACGTTCGGCGAGATGAGCGCGGAGGAAAAACACGGCATCCCCGCCGACGGCTCGCAGGCGCTCTCCCATCGCGCGCGCGCCTTCCAGAGCCTGGCGAAAGCCTGCCTCAGCTGAACGCGCGGCTCAGCCCTGCGCCGCGCGGATCGCCCGCCACACGCGATGCGGCGTCGCCGGCAGGTCGATGTGATGGAGACCGAGCGGGCGCAGGGCGTCCACGATCGCGTTCATGACCGTGGGCACCGCGCCCGTCGTGCCCGCCTCGCCCACGCCCTTCACGCCAAGCGGATTGTTGGGCGAGGGGATCGGCCGGTCGAAGATCTTGAGCGGCGGCAGGCAATCGGCGCGCGGCATGAAGTAATCCATGAAGGAGCCGGTGATCATCTGTCCGCTCGTCTCGTCATAGACGGCGAGCTCGCCCAGAACCTGCCCGAGCCCCTGCATGATGCCGCCATGCACCTGGCCTTCCGCGAGCGTGTGGTTGAGCACCACGCCCGCATCGTCCACCGCGACGTAACTCACGACCTCCACCACGCCCGTGGCGGGATCGATCTCCACCTCCGCCACATGGGCGCCGGTGGGATAGTTCGACGTCATGGGATGAGAATCGAGCGTGTCGAGCGCATTGCCGCCCGCCGCCGCATGGGCGCTCGCAAGCTCCATCAATCCGACTGAAAGATCCGTGCCGCGCACGCGAAACACGCCGGCGTCGAACTCCACGTCCGCCTCCGCCGCCTCAAACCGGCTGGCGGCGAGCGCGCGGCCCTTGCGCACGACCTCATGGGCCGCGTTATGCAGCGCGCCGCCATGGGTCATCATGGAGCGCGAGCCGATCGTGCCGAGGCCCACAAGCTCCGGCCCGTCCGGGTCGCTGGCGCGCAGCGTGATCTTTTGCGGATCGACGCCGAGGATGCGGCCGACGATTTCGGGAAACACGGTCTCATGGCCCTGCCCCGAGGGGCCGGACACGGTGTAGAGAACCGCCTCGCCATTGGCGCCGAAGCGGATCGCGACTTCCTCGCGCGGCGCAGCGCCGCCGCCCGAGGGTTCGATGAAGACCGAACAGGCGGCGCCGAACAGGCGGCCGCGTTTCGCCGCCGCCTTGCGACGCCGCTCCACGCCCTTCCAGTCCGCCTCCTTCAGGACGGCGGCGAGAAGTCCCGGCGGGTCGCCGCTGTCATAGACCGAGCCCGTGGGCGTCTTGTAGGGGAACGCCTTTTTCGGAATGAGATTCATGCGCCGCAAGTCGATGCGGTCGCGCCCTGTCTCGCGCGCGGCCTCCTCGACGAGCCGCTCGATGAGATAGCTCACGTTCGGCCGCGCGGCGCCGCGATAGGCGGTGGTGGGCGTTGAATTGGTGAGCGCCAGACGATGCAGGCCCACGATGTTGGGAATGGCGTAGACGCTGCCCGCGTGCACGCTCGGCGCCATGGTGTTGATGAACGGTCCCGGCCCCGAAAGATAGGCGCCGCAATCGACGATCCATTCGATCCGCAAGCCGATGAAACGTCCCTGCGCGTCAAGCGCGAGCTCGCCGGTCATGGAGGCGGCGCGGCCATGATGGTCGCTCAAGATCGTCTCCGCGCGGGTGGACACCCATTTGACAGGGCGGCCCACCGCCTTTGCGGCCATCATCGCCGCGCAATATTCGGGATAGGCCTCGCCGCGCACGCCGAAGCCGCCGCCCACGTCCGACGCATAGACGCGGATCTTGCTCTCCGGCAGTCCCATGGCGGCAGCAAGGCCGGGACGCATGAGCGTGATCCCCTGCGTGGGCGCATAGACGTCGTAACGATCGGCGGCCGCGTCATAGGCTGCGACGCAAGCTTTCGGCTCCATCGGATTGCCGACGATGCGGGGCGCCTCCACGCGCAGTTTCGTGACATGGGCGGCGCTCGCGAAGGCCGCCTCCGTCTTCGCGCGGTCGCCATATTCATAATCGAAGGCGAGATTGCCGGGCGCTTCCTCATAGAGCTGCGGCGCGCCGGGCGCGAGGGCGGCGCGCGCATCGGTCACGACGGGCAGATCGCGCAATTCGACCTCGATGAGTTCGGCCGCATCCATCGCCGCCGCGAGCGTGCGCGCGACCACGAAGGCGAGCGGCTGGCCGGAATAGCGCACGCGCTCGATGGCGAGCACGTCGCGTCCCGTCTCGCGCAGCTTCATGCCGCCGACGCCGGGAAACTTCACGAGCGGGGGAATGGGCGCGAAGCCCGCCGCACGCGCCTCGACGCCGGTGAAGACGGCGAGCACGTCGGGATGGGCGCGCGCGGCACCCGCGTCCAGCGAGACGATCTGCGCATGGGCGCGGTCGGCGCGCAGAAAAAAGCCATGGACCTCGCCGGGCAGCGACACGTCCGCCGTGTAACGCCCGCGCCCCGTGACAAGCCGCGCATCCTCGCGCCGGCCCCTGAACGTCTCGCCCATTCTCGCCCCCTGCGTTGCAAGACGGCCGCGCAGGGCGCGGCCGTCTGACGTGTTTGGAAGAACCGCGCCGCGCCCTACTCGATAAGGGCGCGCGCGCGAGCGGCGAGATGTTTGGGCGTGGCGAGCACGTCGGCGACGACTTTCTGCATGTCCTCGCCGCGCACCGGATCGATCTCGATCTTCATCTGCGCCGCTTCCTTCACGAAGTCATCGTCCGTCATGGTCTTCATGAAAGCCTCGCGCACCGCCTTCACGCGATCGTCAGGCACGCCGCCTGCGAAGGCGAGCGGACGGCCCAGCCGCGTGCCGGAGACGATCAGCTCCACGATGCGCCGGTCGTCGTCGCTCTTCACAAGCGACGTGACGTCGGGCACGCCGGGCAGATCGGCGGGCTTGGGCCCCGCATAGGCGAGAATCTTGATGTCGCCGTTCTTGATCCACTCGGGCTTGGTGACTTTCCAGCTCGACCAGGTGTTGTTGCGCGCCTGCACCTCGCCGCGCTCCATGGCGAGATTGATCTCATTGCCGCCCGGATAGCCGGTGACGATCTTGAATTTCGTGCCGACGAATTCGTTCAGCATGGCGGGGAAGGAATAAGTGATCGCCCCGCGCCCGCTGGCGCCGGCGATGACTTCGCGCGCGCGCGCCTCCTCGATGGAGGACACGCCGGCGGTCTTCGTCCACACCGTCATCGTCTCCACCGTCGGGCAGATCGAGCCGATCCACTGGAACTTGCCGAGATCGAAACGGATGACGTCGACGCCCGCAGCCTGCATGGCCGGGAAATTGTTCGCCATCATGCCGATGTTCGTGCCGTCTTTCGGCGCGACGTCGGCGAGGAAAGCGCCCATCTTGGCGCCGCCCGCGCCCGTCATGTTCTGCGGGACCATGGCCGGCGCGCCGGGAATGTGCTTGCCGATGTGGCGGGCGACAAGCCGCGCATGCAGATCGTATTCGCCGCCGACGCCCACGCCGATCAGCACATTGACGTTCTTGCCCCGGTAAAAATCCGCAGGCGATTGCGCAAGGGCCCCGGAGCCGGAAGCCTGCAGGCCGCAAAGACCCAGCGCCAGCGCAAACGCGCGCTTGGAAACGTGCGAAATCATAATCCCTCCCTTCGCCCCGCCTCCCCGGCGCGCCGACGCGCGACGCGCCCGAAGCGGGCGCGCCATCATATCAGCGCGCGCCGCCCAGTCCACGCGGCGATCCTCATGACGAAACAAGATAAGCTTGCCCGTGGGCGCCCCTTGCCTTATGGCCTGAGCCGAACCAATTCACTGTCGCCAGAACAAGACTGGAAGGGAACTCGCCATGACCACATCCATGCGGCTGCGCGCGCTTGGCGCGCTTGGCGCCTTTGGCGGCGCAATAGCGCTGTCGCTTTCGGGCTCGAGCGCTCTGGCGCAAGGCGCCGACGATTTCTTCAAGGGCAAGACCGTCACGGTCTATATCGGCTTCTCGCCGGGCGGCACCTATGACCTGTTCGGCCGCATGGTCTCCCGCTACATCGGCAAGCACATTCCCGGCCAGCCGACGGTGGTGGCCTCCAACATGCCCGGCGCCGGCTCGCTGACCGCGGCCAACTGGCTCTACCGCGCCGCGCCGAAGGACGGCACCGCGCTTGGCATCGTCTCGCAGACCATGGCGATGGACGAGGCGCTCAAGGCCAAGGGCGTGCAGTACAAGGCGGTCGAGTTCAACTGGATCGGCCGCGTCACCTCGAACATCGAGGTTCACGTCATCTCGACGAAGTCGAAGGGCTCCACGCTTGAGGGCATGCGCCTTGCGGAAGTGCCTGTGGCCAGCACCGGCCCGGGCTCGCCCTCCGACACCTATCCGCGCATCATGAACGAAGTGTTCGGCGCCAAGTTCAAGGTCATCCGCGGCTTCCCCGGCTCCACCGACGGCCTGCTCGCCGTGGAGCGCGGCGAAGTGGACGGCGCGCTCACCTCTTGGAACACGATGAAGAGCACGCGCATGGACTGGCTGACCGACAAGAAGGCGGTCCTGCTGGTGCAATATGTCACCGAACGTTCGCCCGAGCTGAAGGGCGTGCCGACCCTTGTGGAGCTCGCCAAGAACGACGCCGACCGCAAGCTTCTCACCTTCGCGGTGAGCAGCGCTGAACTCGGCCGCTTCATAATCGCCCCGCCCGGCCTGCCGGGCGACCGCGTGAACACGGTGCGCCGCGCCTTCGACGCCGCGATGAAGGATCCCGAACTCCTCGCCGAAGTGAACAAGGCGAAGCTCGATTTCGAGCCGGCGACCGGCGAGGAGATCGCCAAGATCGTCGCCCAGACCTCCAATGTGGAAGCCTCGGTCATCGAGCGGATGCAGAAGATCATCGGCGAGTGAGCGCGACAGCTCACAAGCGATAATCAAAAAAGAAAGCCCCGGAGCGTCTCCGGGGCTTTTTTCATTGGGGCGCGCGCCTGTCAGCCCAGCGTGGGATCGAGCACGATCTTGCCCATGCCGGGATCGCCCTCGATCATGCGATGCGCCTCAGCGGCCTTCGAGAGCGGCAGGACATGGGCGATCTGCACCTTGATCTTGCCGCTCGCCGCCGCTTCGAAACAAGCCGGCAGGTCGCCTTCGCGCGAACCGGGCGAACCCTTGATCATGATGCGCTTGTCGTAGAGGTGGAAGAAGTCGATCGTCACATTGGGCCCGCCATGGGCGCCCGCGGTGACGAGCCGGCCGTCCATCCCAAGGCCATGAAACGCCTGCGGCAGAACGTTAGGATTGGCGATGTTGTCGTAAAGGACGTTCACTCCCTTGCCGCCCGTCGCCTTCATGATCTCGGCGAGAATGTCCTGCGTCGAATAATCGACCGCGACGTCCGCCCCCAGCGCCAGGCCCACGTCCGCGCGCGCACGCGAACCCGCCGTGCAGATAACCTTCGCGCCGATGACGTTCTTGGCGATCTGGATTCCGATCGCGCCGAGATTGCCGCTCGCTCCCATGATGAGGACCCATTCGTCCTTCTGGAGTTTGGCGATGTTGACGAGCAGGTTCCAGGCGGTCGGCACGTGGCGCATGACGACCGCGGCCTCATGGAAATTGAGGTTGGCGGGCAGCGGACGCACGACGGCGGAGGGAATGCACACGAGCTCGGCGAATCCGCCGGGACGTTTGATGCCCATCATGCCCTTGGGGCCGGCGTAGGAGTCCAGCCCGTCCTCAGCGACGACGTTGACGGGCATGGTGCCTGCGGCGGCCACGCGGTCGCCGACCTTCCAGCGCGTCACGCCGGGGCCGACCGCATCGACGACGCCGGCGCAATCCACGCCGGGAATGCAGGGCATGACAGGCTCGCGCTGGGGCTGCGCGCCGCGGCGCAGGGCGACGTCGAGCACGCGGTTGACGGTGGCGGCATGGACCTTGATGCGCACTTCGCCGGCGCGCGGAACGGGATCCGCCATGTCCTGATAGCGCAGGACCTCAGGCGGCCCATATTCATGAAAGACGGCGGCCTTCATTTTTTCCCCCCATGTTCGATTGACGCAGGATTCGCGTAAAAACCCGCGCGCCGCAAGCGCAAATCGCCAGCGGGCGCGCGCGGAGCTTATCCCAAAAAAGAAACGGCCGGGCTTTCGCCCGGCCGCTCCTGTTCGTTTCGTTCCGGTCAGACGGAGGGGACGAGGCCCTTCAGCGCCGGCACCCACTGGCCGAGATAGGTCGGCGGCCAGGGAATGGTGAGCAGCTGGTCGAACACGATCCAGATGAACACCGTCAGCAGCACGGCGTAGGGCACCACGATGCTCCACCGCTCCGGCGCTTCGATGCGCATGTAGATGATCACGAACAGAGGCACCGTCGGGATGAGGCCGATCACCGCCATGGAGCCCATGAAGGCGAGCAGCCAGCCGAAGAACACCGCCGCACGGACCGCGATCTGGTGCACCGGCACGTGGGCGGTGTCCGACTCGAGGTCCATGTGGATCTTCGTCTCGGCCTTCTTCTCCACGGAGGCCTGAGCCGCCGCCGCCAGACCCAATTCAACCTGATCCTCCGGCTTGCGGAAGATGTCGTTGAGAAGGCTGATCGAGCAGAAGAACAGAGCAAGGCCGCCCACGATCAGCGGAACGATCTTGGCGCTGAAGTTCCACGACGTGGCTTCCCACACCATGTAGCCGATCACGCAGATCAGGAACACGGAGAACAGGTGCTGCGGCCGGAAGTTCGGCGCGCCGAAGCCCGTCAACATGCCCTTCACGCCGCCATGAGCGCGCACGTCCGCGATCAGCGGCCGCAGCAGGCCGACGAGCGCGAGCCCGAACAGACCGATGACGATCGGGCGCTGGAACCAGGTGACGCCGTAACGCTGGATGGAGATGAAGAGATAACGCTCCACAATCTCACCGAGCACGAGGCCCAGCACCAGCGGGGGACGCGGGAACTTCATCTGCTTCATCGTCCAGCCGAGAATGCCGAAGGTGAGCAGCGTCCACAGGTCGCCCCAGTTACGCGCGCCCTGGAAGGCGCCGATGTAGATGATGCCGAGGGTGGCCGGCATGATCAGCGTGTAGCGCAGCGTCGCAAGACGCGCGAACCATTCGGAGAACAGGTAGCACAGACCCGCGCCCACGATGTTGGCGAGCGCGACCGACCACACCATCGCATAGGTGACGTGGAGGTGCTTCGACAGCATGTCAGGGCCCGGAACCAGGCCGTGGATCATGAAGGCGCCCATGAGGATCGCCATGCCGGCGGAGCCGGGCACGCCGAACGCCACGGTGGGGACGAGCGCGCCGCCCTCACGCGAGTTGTTCGCCGATTCGGAGGCGATCACGCCGCGCACGTCGCCGCGGCCGAAGCTCTGCGCGGCGCCCTTTTCGGTGCGCATCGCATGGCCGTAGGCCAGCCAGTCGACAACCGCGCCGCCGATGCCGGGAACCGCGCCAAGCGCGGAGCCGAGCCAGGAGCAGCGAAGAACCAGCCACCAATGGGTGAAGCAATCCTTCGCGCCCTGCCACATGCCACTGCGGTCGGTGCGCGCCATGTTGCCGGCGATGGCCGTGCGAGCGATCGCGAGGTCGGCGAGCTCAGGCAGAGCGAAGAGGCCGAGCACGATCGGAACGAGCGGCGGGCCTTCCCAAAGGTAAAGCGTGTCGAGCGTCCAGCGCAGGGTGCCGGTCTGCGGATCCGAACCGATCATCGAGATCAGCAGGCCGAGGCCGGCGACGGTGAGGCCGCGCAGGGGCGTGTTGCCCGAGAGCACGGCCACCATCGAAATGCCGAGCACTGCGAATGATAAGAGCTCTGGAGAGCCTATATACAGCATGATCGGCCGCAGAATGGGCAGCGAAATGCCCATCAAGATGGCGCCGAAAATGCCGCCCAGCATGGAGGACATATAAGCGGCCGACAGGGCGCGGCTGGCTTCGCCGCGCTTGGCCATCGGCAGGCCGTCGAGCACGGTGGCCGCAGAACCTGCGCCGCCTGGCACGCCGAACAGAATGGCCGGGATCGGGTCGCCGGTCGCTGTCGTTGAGCCAAGACCCAGAAGAAGGGCCATGGCCGCCACGGGGTCCATGTTGAAGGTGAAGGGGAGCAGCAGCGCGGTGCCCGCGAGGCCGCCGATGCCAGGGAGAATGCCGAGCACGAGGCCCAGAATCACGCCTGTCAGAAGCATAAGCAGACGCCAGGGGTCTGCGATCATGACGAAGGCCGAACCGGCCGCGTCGAGCATACTGACTTCCATTTTACCCGCCTTTCGGCTCCTGCCCGGCCTGATGCCAGCAGCAGGATTTCCTTAGTCTCGTTTCCTACGACTTAGAGGCCGCGTGAACGGCCTTGAGGCTTTTATCAGCCTTCTTGAACCTGGCCCGGCGGCCCGCGCGCGTCGAAGCTTCGGGCTGCGACGGCGTCGCGCCCGAAGACGACGACGTCGTTCGGGGCGGCGAAATCGAAATTCAGCAGGGAATCGGCGACGGCGGCGAGCGCATCGTCGCAGCACTTGTCCTCGCGCGTGGGCGCGCCAGACGCAATCGCGGATTCAGCCAGCTCGAACGGGGCCGCGCGCAGGCAGGCCTCCTCATAAACGCGCGGCTGCGCGGACGTGACCATGGAGGCCAGCGATATGAGGACGAACAGCGCGAGGCTGAAGGCGACTATGGTGGGGGATTCTGTGGCGTCGTCGCGGAGGGTGAGGCGCATGGCGTATTGTCGCAAATTATTCGCTGTGCGCCGCTGTCACGCTGGAGCATTGCTTCAGCCTGACAATAACCTGTCTACAGGATGCGACGACGCAAACTTTCTGCTGACCTCCCCCTTCCTCGCCTACTCCGCGCGCCCTCTTGTTTTTTTGAAGGTGGACGCCCGAGTGCTCTAGGTGTCGCAAAATACGACGAAAGAATCAACCCGGTTCCTTCATCGGGCCAAACGCCTCCGCGCAGCCGCAAACCCGGTCACACGAACTCCGAAAGAGCGAGCGCGGCGCACACGAGCGCGGCCATGGGCGCGACGAAGGCGGGCAGGCGGAGAGCCGAGGGCGGGGAGCAGGGGTCGCGCGCGACGCGCATGGCGGCGAGATCGACCGCGACGAACACGCCGAGCGTGAGCACGTTCGACAATGTCAGCAGACGTTCGAAAGGGATGAGCAGCGCGACCCCCAGCACGAAGACGCCCGCCGCAAGCGTGGCGAACACCGGCGTGCGCGTGCGCGGCTCCACGCGCGCGAGAAAGGCGGGCGCGCGCCCATGCCGCGCCATGCCGAAGTAAAGACGCGACAGCATAATGATCTCAACGAGCGCGCCATTGGCCACCGCCAGCGCGCCGACCGACGCGAAGACGACCGCCGCAGGCCCCGTGAACAAAGCAAGCAGCGGATTGTCGCCGCCCGCCGCCCCGCCCCAGACGACGGCGGCCGAGACAAGCGCATAAAGCACGACGCTGATCGCAACCGCGCCCAGGATCGCGCGGGGCACCGCGCGCGCGGCGTCGCGCGTCTCCTCGCCCATATTCGCGAGCGCTTCGAACCCGATGAAGGCGAAGAAGGCGATGAAGGCGCCCGCGCCCACGCCGCCCCATTGCGCAAGGCCCTGCGGCGCGAAAACCGACAAGTCGTAGGACGGCGCGCGCTGCAGGCCCGCGACGACGGCGGCGAGCAGGCCCGCGATTTCAAGCACGCCGATCAGCGCCGCGAAGCCGGCGCTCTCGCGCACGCCGAAAGCGGCGAGCGCGGTGAAGGCGAGGATCAACGCAGCCAGCGCCGCAGCGGGAGAAACCGGAAGGAACGCGCCGGCGAATTTCACCGCGCCGCTGGCGATGGAGGCCGCCGCCACGCCGACCGCCACCGTGAGCGCGACGCCCGTGAGCCGGCCCATGAGGGGCGAGCGGAAGCCCTTCTCCACAAACAGCGCGGCGCCGGCCGCATGGGGCCAGCGACTCGAAAGATCCGCATAACACAGGCCCGTCAGCGCAGCGGCGAGGCCGGCGAGGAGAAAGGAAAGCGGAGCGGCGGGGCCCGCGCGCGCGATCACTTCGCCCAGCGCCACATAGACGCCTGCGCCAACGACTACGCTGACGCCATAGGCGGTGAGCGCCCACACGCCCAGCACGCGCGCAAGCGCGGCGTCAGGCGCGGACGGGTCGCTGCCTCTATCGGTCATGCGCCTGCATCGCAGCCGGGAGACTTATTGGCAACCTGAAGCGCTGCGCTTTCGCGCCGCGCGCGCGAAAGTTATGATTGCGCGGGAGGCAGGCGCGCATGGACGAACGGACGGCGATCGACGCGGGCGAATATGACTACGTGATCGTGGGCGCAGGCTCCGCAGGCTGCGTGCTCGCCAATCGCCTGAGCGCGGATCCGCGCAACCGCGTGCTGCTGCTGGAGGCGGGCGGCAAGGACGACTGGATCTGGCTGCACATTCCCGTGGGCTATCTGTTCGCGATCGGGAATCCGCGCGCGGACTGGATGTTGCGCACGCAGGCGGAGCCGGGCCTCAACGGACGCGCAATCGCCTATCCGCGCGGCAAGACGCTGGGCGGGTGCTCGGCGATCAACGGCATGATCTACATGCGCGGACAGGCCGCCGATTACGACGGCTGGCGCCAGATGGGCCTGCCCGGATGGGGCTGGGACGACGTGCTGCCCGTCTTCAAGAAACACGAGGACCATTTCGGCGGCGCCTCGGCCCTGCATGGCGCGGGCGGCGAATGGCGCGTGGAGGAGCCGCGCATAAGCTGGGAGATTCTCGACGCGGTGCAGGAGGCGGCCGAACAGGTCGGCATTCCGCGCACGCGCGACTTCAACGGCGGGGACAATTTCGGCTCCTGCTATTTTCCCGTGAACCAGAAACGCGGACGACGCTGGAGCGCGGCGCGCGGTTTCCTGAAGCCGTTCCTGCATCGGCCCAACCTGACGCTCATCACCCATGCGCATACGCAGCGCGTCGAAGTGCGTCAGGGGCGCGCGCAGGCCGTGCGCTTCTCGCGCGAGGGCGCGGTCTTCGAGGCGCGCGCGCGCGGCGAGATCGTGCTGGCCGCAGGCGCGATCGGCACGCCGCACATTCTCGAGCTCTCCGGCGTCGGCGACGGGGCGCGGCTGTCCGCACTCGGGCTCGAGACGCGCGCCCATCTGCCCGCCGTGGGCGAGAATCTCTCCGATCACCTGCAATTGCGCACGATCTTCGAAATCGAGGGCGCGCGCACGCTCAACGTCGATCACCGCTCCTTGTGGAAGCGCGCGTGGATGGGGATCGAATATGCGCTGTTCCGGCGCGGGCCGCTCACCATGGCGCCCTCGCAACTGGGGATTTTCGCGCGCAGCGACGCGCGTTTCGAAACGCCCAACGTCGAGTTCCACGTGCAGCCGCTCTCGCTCGACAAGTTCGGCGATCCGCTGCACCCCTTCCCTGCGATCACGATGAGCGTATGCAATCTGCGCCCCACGAGCCGCGGCGGCGTGCATGCGCGCACGCCCGACCCCAATGACGTGCCGCTCATCGCGCCCAATTATCTGTCAACCGAGGAGGATCGGCGCGTCGCCGCCCAGTCCATCCGTCTCGCACGCCGCATCTGCGCGGCCCCCGCGCTTGCGCGCTACAAGCCGCGCGAACGCCTGCCCGGCCCGCAGGCGCAGGACGAGACGGCGCTCGCGCGCGCGGCCGGCGATATCGGGACGACGATCTTCCATCCCGTCGGCACGGCGCGCATGGGCGCGCCCGACGACCAGGGCGCCGCGCTCGACGCGCGATTGCGCGTGCGCGCGGTGGCGGGATTGCGCGTCGCCGACGCGTCAGCCATGCCGACGATCACCTCCGGCAACACCAATTCGCCCACGATCATGATCGCGGAAAAGGCCGCCGCCATGATGCTGGAGGATGCGAAAGCCCGCTGAGCCGCCAGGCGAGCGCGCCCGGAACCGCCCGCCTGCGCGAACGTTGGCGCAGCACAGGCCGCCGGCCCGCTCAGACCACGCCCGGAAAATCCGCAGGCATGGCCGGGCGCAGCGGCGCCCGCTCAGCCATGCGGAGGCTTTCATGAACAGCATCATCTATGTGGTGGGCCTGATCGTCGTGATTCTGGTGATCCTTTCCTTCCTCGGACTGCGCTGAGGCGCGCGCGCGGAGACATTTTGCGCGCTCCCGCATCGACCAACGGCTCCGGTCGTGCGATACATGCGAATCATGGCGAGCCGATTCCCAAACGACGATCCCGGGTTCGGAGTTTACGTCCACTGGCCGTTCTGCCTGTCGAAGTGCCCTTATTGCGACTTCAACAGCCATGTGCGGGTCGGCGGAGTGGACGAGGCGCGCTATGTCGCCGCCTTCCGCGCCGAACTCGCCCACCGCGCCGCGCTTGCGCCCGGCCGCACGGTGAAATCCGTCTTTTTCGGCGGCGGCACCCCCTCGCTGATGAAGCCGGAGACCGTGGGCGCCATTCTCGAGGCGATCGCCCAGAACTGGGCCATGGCCCCCGACGCCGAAATCACGCTCGAGGCCAATCCCACCTCCGTCGAGGCCGGCCGTTTCAAGGGCTATCGCGCCGCCGGCGTGAACCGGGTGTCGCTCGGCGTGCAGGCGCTCAACGACGCTGACCTGCGCGCGCTGGGACGCACCCACACCGCCGCCGAGGCGATGATGGCGGTGGGCGTCGCCTCCGCGATTTTCGAGCGCTTCTCCTTCGACCTGATCTACGCCCGCCCCGACCAGACGCCGGAGAGCTGGCGCAAGGAGCTCACCGAGGCGACCAAGCGCGCGGGCGGCCATCTGTCGCTCTATCAGCTCACCATCGAGCCCGAGACGATGTTCGAGCGCCTCGCGCAGGCGGGCAAGCTGAAAATCCCGCCGCCGGAGACCGGGCGCGCGCTGTGGGACGTCACGCAGGAGGTGACGAGCGCCGCCGGCCTGTTCAATTATGAAATCTCCAACCACGCCGCGCGCGGGCAGGAGAGCGTGCACAACCTGCTGTACTGGCGCTATGGCGAATACGCCGGCGTGGGGCCGGGCGCGCACGGGCGCCTGCTCACCCCGCGCGGACGCCTCGCCCAGTCCACCGAGCGCCATCCTGAAATGTGGCTCACCGTGGTGGAGAGCGAGGGCCACGGCCTCGTGGAGGAGGACGCGCTGTCGCGCGAGGAACAGGGCGACGAATTCCTGCTCATGGGCCTGCGTCTTTCCGAAGGCATTCTGCCGGCGCGCTATGAGGCGATCCGCGGCAAGCCGCTCGACGCGGCGCGCATCGCCTCGCTGATCGAGGACGGCATGATCGAACACGCGCCCGACGGCAAGCTGCGCGTGACGACGGAAGGTTTTCCCGTGCTCGATTCCGTCGTCGCGGATCTGGCGGCCTGAGCGCTCAGCCCGCGCGCTGCGCCGCCCAGCGGCGGAAGAAATCCCCCATCAACCCATAGGCGCGCCGGGCCTCCGAGAGGCGCGCGCTCAATTGCATGAAGCCGTGATGCAGGCCCTCGTGCACGTTGATGTCGAAGGTCGCGCCCGCGGCCTCGAGCTTGCGGGCGAAATCCACGCTGTCGCACAGCAGCGGATCCAGCCCCGCCGCCGCAAGATAAATCGGCGGCAGCCGCGCGAGCGTCGCTTCGCTCGCGAGCATGGGGGAGACGAAAGGCTCGAAGCGCAGCGCGCCCGGCCCGTCGCCGCCGGGAACATAGAAATCGAGGAATTTCTCCATGCTCGCGCGGGTGAGGCCGTGGCCGGTTCCGAAACGGCGATAGGAGGGCGTGTCGAAATCGCAATTCCACACGCCGTAGAAGAACAGGCCCATGTCGGGGCGCCGGCGACCCGCCTCGCCTTCACGCAGGATCGCGGCCAGACCCAGATTGGCGCCCGCGCTGTCGCCGGCCACCGCCAGCGGGCCGTCGAACCCCGCCTCCGCGCCGGCGCGCTTGACCACATAGCGCCAGGCGGCGACGGCGTCGTCGAGCGGCGCGGGATAGGGATTTTCCGGCGCCAGCCGATAATCGACCGCGAGCACGCGGGTGCGCGTTTCATTGGCGAGCGCGCGCGAGACGCGCGCATGGGAGACGAGGCTGCCGAAGGTCCAGCCGCCGCCATGCAGATAGACGACGCAGCCCGGCTGCGCGTTTTCAGGCGTGACGAGGTCGCAGACGACGTCAGGCGCGCCGGCGAGGCCGGGCGCATGCACGCGCGCCACGCTCGCCACCGGCTCAAGGTCGCCGTCGAAGCGGCGCGCCGCCTGATCGCGCACGATCCTCTGCTCGGGCGGGGACATGCGCGACTGATCGGGGAGCTTTGCGTCCTCCGCCTGCAGGAAGCGCCACAGCGCCTCCATCTCCTCGCAGCGTTGCGCCTGCGGCGAGAGAAGCCGGTTGAGATCGATCTTCGCGAGAGGGGACGCGGCGGCGGTCATGTGAGTTTCACCTTATGTCGGGCGACGGGAATCATGGCGCGCACCTGCGCCACGCGTGCGGGATCGATGCGGGCGGCGACATAGCCCACGCCGTCGGACGCGCGCGCGGTCACATGGCCCCAGGGATCGACGACCATGGAATGGCCCCATGTGGCGCGCGCCTCGCCGCCCTGCATGTGCAGGCCGGTCTGGCCGGCGGCGCAGACATAGGTCTGCGTCTCGATGGCGCGCGCGCGCAAAAGCGTCTCCCAATGGTCCTTGCCGGTCTGCAAGGTGAAGGCGGCGGGCAGCGCGATCATATGGGCGCCGCGCGCCATGAGCGCCTGAAAGAGATCGGGAAAGCGCAGATCATAGCAGATCGAACAGCCCACCGTGACGCCCTCGCAATCATAGGTCGCCACCGCATCGCCCGGACGCATGGACGCGCTCTCATTGTATTGGCGGCCGTCCGGCGCAGTGATGTCGAACATGTGGATCTTGCGATAACGCGCGATCTCCTCGCCCGACCGATTGAAGACGAACGTGGTGTTGCCGACGCGCTCCTCGCCGGGAATGCGCTCAAGGATCGAGCCGCCGTGGATGAAGGCGCCGCAGGATTTC